>Ga0209279_10000027_pt1 | contig 119123 bp, 107 predicted proteins | sample CoawatmetaG00DNA_3_FD_187508 | JGI IMG/M metagenome (GOLD analysis project Ga0209279, IMG submission 187508) | Marine microbial communities from the West Antarctic Peninsula - Coastal water metaG006-DNA (SPAdes) (version 2) | ecosystem: Environmental > Aquatic > Marine > Coastal ...
ATCTGTTGTTGAAACGGTAAAACCACTTAGCGTTGCCGCTCCTGAAGCAATCGTAGGAATTAACTCGGTTGCGGTTAATTGCGTTACCCCATCTGATTTATAGACTGCCTCACTGAATGTAATTGTTGCAGATGTATTATCAGCATTTACAGCCAATGAAGTTGCTATGCTGGGTGATTGTGAGAAAATTGATAACGTAAAAACTGTTAACGCTAAAAAAAGTAATTTTTTTTTCATAATAATAATATTTAATAATAATAATTCTCAGTATCCTAAATACTGCATTGTAATTTTTTTCAAAACCGATACCGAAACCAAATATTAATTAGGAATGGAATTAATTGAACTAAAACTTGGGGAGGTTAAATTTACTTCAATACTTTGTACTTCTGTTAATTTATTTTGCTTTCAACAAAGTATGGGCTGAGTATGGGCTGTTCCAATTACTCTAAATCAATTTAAAATTCTGTGAATAATAAATTTGATGTAAGGAATAATGAGTAAATTTATAAAAACCAAAACAGCTTCCGTGCAAGACACGCTATAATTTACTTCCAAATAATTATTTGGAAGTAAATTATAGCGTGCTAATTAGAAAAAAATCATTAGATAAAGTCGTGAAAAGTATTTTCTCCCACCAAAAAAAATTAACTCGATCTTTGCAGTAGCTGAATTCATTTTACTTTAAATACACTGAATACAAAATTTCATCAGAATTTGTTTCATCTTATTAACAACTGAAACAGACACTTACTACCAGCTCTCTAGCCTAAACAATTTTGGGAACTTGTGTCCTTCAAAGTATAGGTTATTAAATGCGCAAAGACAGCAATTAGTTGGTAAAAACATCCTGCAAAAGCAAGTTTTCGCTTGGAAGAACTGTACTAATATCGTTAGAATAGCTGGCAGGACTAATATAAAGCGTTCCTACACTAATCAAAAATGAAAATCAAGAAAAAGTAGGGCTGGATATGGGCCAAAGTTATCCTCAAGAAAAGCTAAAGACTTGTAGTATTTCAAAAACATTTCCTACGCTCCAACTCCGCGTATTTACGCCACCAATGAATATTGGTATGATTTAAAGATGCTTTAAAAAAACATCATAACCTATCGAATAATTGATAAGTTATGAGTTTCTTAACTAACCTTCCTCTTCTTCACTAAAACTTAATATAATTATTGACACAACCTTAAGAGGTTAATGAAATATTACATTTTTATCGTTTTTTTCATTACCATTCCTTTTTCAGAATATATTCTAATGATATAAATACCTTTGGGTAATTTATCAGTTGTAATAGAAACGAAATTTGAATTAATCTCTTTTATTTTTTTACCCAAAATAGAATAGATTTCAACTTTAGAAATTGCAACGTTTTTAGATTCAATTGTTAAAATATTTGTTACTGGATTTGGATATAATTTAAGGGAATTGTCTAATTTTTCATCATCAACACTTAACTGAGCAGTAGAGCAACCTGTTGAATTAACAGTCTCTCCAGTTGGAGTATCAGAACACGTATCTACGTCATCCATTATACCATCACCATCACTATCTAAGAATTTTGTTTTTTTCATTATAGTAGTTAAAGATGAATCTTCTGTATCTATAGCGAAAACTTCATATTCAAACTCGGTGTTTTGATATTCAGAAATGTCGATATTAAAATTATCGACAATATAATAATTATCCGATCCAGATTCTGGACGACGATAGTTAATATCATAACTAACATCATTAACAACCTCTGAAGTTGTTCCATTTTGAATAATTCTATATCCATATTTTGGACCCGGAATATCCACTGAAGTCAATGATTCTTCTCTAAAAGTAACATTATAATTAGAATTCCCTTGATGATAATTTTGATTGTAATCAAAAGACGAGTTAAACGATAAGGAAAGTAAAGAAGGGTTAGATGAGTCGATTGAAATTAATTCAAAAGGAAACGGATTAATATTTTCATTTATTATTATTACTGGAAATTGTTTCATGTAAAAATCATTCCCTTTTCTGAAATTTACAGATAAAATGGGTTCTGATATTGAAGTGAATCTGTCTATATCATTAGGATCATTCATGAAGTCTATTTCGTAAACATTGGTAGGACTATTTAACAATCCTCCATCTCTATTTTGTTGAGTAGGAAATGCTGTGTAAATTGGTTCTGGATCTATTATCTCAATAATCTTTGGATTATGAGAAAGTAATTGTTCATTATCGTTTATGAGCAACTTAAGATAATAATTAGTATCATATTTTATATTTATTGTATCTTTAGGTAGGTAAAAATTATTTCCTTCATGGTTATAACTTAGTTTACTCCAGTCTGAAGGTTGTACAGTCTGATAGTCAAGTTTTAAATTAAAAACTTCTGGATTTGGAACAACATTCGATTTTGTAAAGATTGTTAAGAAATCGGGGTTGACTGCTGTTATAAACTCATCTTCACCATCTTTATTTATATCGTTAACGGACAGTCGATTACCAATAAAAAAATCTTGAATATAGTACTCTTTCCCACCAGAATTAAGAACCCCATTATCGTCAAAAAGGGTGTAATCACTAGTGAAGTCAAAATTATTTGGAAACAACCCTTTTATACTATTGTAGGTTGTAAGTTCATATCGATCTCCTACATTTTTAAAAAAACAAATACTATTTGGGTCCCCACACCAATTAGGGTAATTTAAAAACTGATCTATTCCGCCTAAAACTGAATTTACCCCCTGATGAAGCTGTGGAAATAAGTCAAGATCTCCGTCATTATCTATGTCTATAAAATAAAATTCCCCATTATTATCTAAGCTTAAAGTCTTACTTTCTTCTAGGTCAAAAAAAAGTGTGGTCCTATCAATTAATTGCCCATTATTTGATCCATCAATCACCTTTTCAAAAACTTTAAAATATTGTTGTACAACTCCATCTGTAAAATTAGTATTACCATCGAGTCTAACTGGAGGTGATCCTCCCATTGAAGTTACAAGTGTCATAATAAATTCCCTACCTGGATATGAATTATACGACATAGATTGATAAAGTCTTGGGTACAGATTCCACTCTGGATCGGATATATATTGTTCTTCATTTAATAGAACCACAAACTCAACTGATTTGTTTTCTTTATTTATATTGAAGTATCCCACTTCACTTTCATTACCATCACTACCACTTGCATCATTAGACCATTCCATTTCCTGCAAAAATTCATCATTTGGATCTCCATCAAAATTAGTTGAAATCCCTTTTACCGATTCTGTAACAGTCCAAAATTTTCCGTTATTAGGAATGTAAGAGTACACTGAAGAAATTAACTTACCATCACCTTGGTTTTCCATAAAATAAAAGTTCATCCTTGAGTATTGGTTATCATAGTCAGTAAGGTTTGGGTTATTCCCCATAATCGATGAACCAATCATAAGAACATCTTCATCCCCATCTCCATCATAATCGCCTATTCCAACAGTTTGATCCCAAGGATATTGTTGATTGGAATTTTGAAGTTCATCATCTAATTCCAAATATTCATGTGTTACATCAGTACGAGTATTTTCAAATATTTTAATAATACGAGGTATCCACTCAATGAAAACACGACTATTAGGTTCGGAGGACTCCACATAATCTCTTCCTTCTAATAAATTATAATTTTCAAAATATTGTTTGTAATCGTCTACTCCAATTTCATCTATAAAAGTGGGATCAAAAGAGTTGAAATTATAATAGAATTTTTCTCCCTTTTCATTTTCATGAAACAATAAATCTGGTCCAGTAAAGAGGTGTTGGGTATCTTTAATTAAATTCCCTTCGAAATTATTGTCAATATTTAGATGTATAAAAGGTCTTGGTTCTGTGGATGCAAAATCCCAATCACCTTCTAAATGTTCTTTAGCTCTGTAGATAATGTCGATCTTACCATCATTGGTAACATCTGCAAGCCGTCTACCAAAATAATTTATAGCGTCCATCCCTTCAACTTGAAAAATAAATTGGTTGTACCCAGGGATAGATTGGTATTCGTGAAAATATCGGAATACAGATGGGGAATCCCCATTGTCAAAATTATTTTGAGAGATTCCTTTTAGGAAAAATAAAGAAAATATCAACAGAAATTTATATTTCATAATAGTTCGTTTTATAAAAAAAACTAAATTAATGGAAGTGTTTAAATATTGCATATACTTGTAATATGAAACAACTACTTTTTTTACTTCTTTTCCCATTCTTGATTTTTTCTCAATCAATTATTATTAAAGACAGTGATGAAATTATCAAGACCCTTTTTTCTAAAGGAGATGAAAGGGTTTATGTCTTTTATCGAGACCATGTTTCTACTATTAGTTTAAATACACTAAAATTAAAAGACACGGTATTTGACAATAAAGGTCTTGATGTTGAAAGATTTCAAATGATTAGTACATACTCCCAAAATTATTTTTTAGATCCTTTAGGAGGAGGTGTCTTTTTATTTAAAAACTACATATTATCTAGAAAAGACAACTCCTTTCAACATAAAATGCAAATTAATTCATCACAATTTATTTATAAGGGAAATATTTATAAATATGGGGGTTATGGATTTTGGTCTGACCGTAATTTTATTACTCGATTTGATATAAAAACGAATGAATGGGAACTAGTTCCTTTCTTAAATAGTAAGACCGTTCCAAAAGGAAGACATCAATCTATTGTAAAAGTTATAGGAGATAATTTGTATGTAATTGGAGGAGTTTCTCCAAATGAATTGAACCCACTAGTTTTTGAGAATAATAATGATGTTTGGAAATTTGATTTAGTAAATGGCATATGGAAAAGGTTGGGGGAAATAAAAGGGTTGTCCAATAAGTTAATAAAAAATACAATTATTGATTTCGAGGACAAGTTAATTATTGACAATATCGATGAGGATATTTTATATGAACTTGACCTAGTTCGTAATTCTGTGCGTCTATTTAATAAAACTTCATTTACTAGAAAAGTAAATAATCCTTCCTTACCCATATTCTTCAATAAAAATGAGTTTTATGGGTTTTTTAAAGAAGATAACTCCTTAAATCAAATAACTTTAGTAAAAAGAAATGCTGATGAAATTTTTGGGGAACTTATTTCAGAAGATCGTTTTTATGAAAAGGAAATAAATTTCGTAAATTATATGTTGTCAGTTTTGGGGTTTTTAGTCTTAATTCCTATTTCTATCTTGATATATAAAAGAAGATTGGTCAAGAATAAGTTACTTATTAAAAAGGATGGTAATTTATACTTTAATAGGAAGAAAATAGATTTGGAAGCTCAAGGCTTAGTGCTGTTAAAATATTTAATGACTTCAAAAGAACCTGTATATTCAAAAGATATTATCTCATTAATAAATAAACCTCAAATGGAATATTCTCATAAAACCAGGATATTAAATGACACTTTGTATAAAATAAATTACAAGATAAAATCATCATTAAAAACAGATTATGATCCAATAACTGTAATTAAATCTTCGTTTGATAAAAGATTAAAAGTGTATTCAATTAATAAGGATCTTTTTATTAAATCATAACTTCTGTTAAATCTAACATAAGTTAATCTATCAACAATTTCATGAGAAAAAAAGTCTCCTCGATAAAATAACACCTCCGATCTTATAAATGGAATGAACGTGGTTGTTCTTAAACACACTCCCACGAGGTGTTTTTAAACCCTCTCCGTTCAGTATTTGAGATATCTTACGATAACCAATAGGGGTAAGAAAATGTTCCTTATATCCTCTAATTCTATCAAACAAATATTGTTGATATTCACTATAATTTGACTCCCATAGTTTAGTGGTAATAACTGATATTGTGAATGTTATGTGTGTAATTGAGGGGTAAGAATAACGAACACTTAATCCTACTCCACTGTAACCGATTTTGCTAGATTTCTAGGTTGATCTACATTCTTATTCAACATGACTGCAATATGATAAGAAAGCAGCTGAAAAGGTATTGTCGTTAACAAAGGCGCTAAAGCTTCTTCCGTTTCTGGAATTTCAATTACATGATCAGCAATTTCTTTTACCTGAGTATCTCCTTCTGTAACAATTGCAATAATTTTACCTGCTCTAGATTTAATTTCTTGAATATTACTTACTACTTTTTCGTAGTGTCCTTTATTTGTTGCAATTACAAAAATTGGCATGTTTTCGTCAATCAAAGCAATTGGCCCATGTTTCATTTCTGCTGCAGGATAGCCTTCTGCATGGATGTATGAAATCTCTTTTAACTTTAAAGCACCCTCTAAAGCTACTGGGAAATTAAACCCTCTCCCCAAGTACAGACAGTTGGTTGCATCTTTATAAACAGCGGCAATCTCCTTTACTTTCTCTTCGATTTTTAATAGGGTTTCTATCTTCTTAGGAATTAACTGCATTTCTTGCATGAACGCTCTAAGCTGAGGCTTAGAAATTTCTCCTTTTTTCGAAGCTAACTTTAACGCGATAAGGGTTAAAAGTGTAATTTGTGTTGTAAACGCTTTTGTAGATGCGACTCCAATTTCTGGTCCTGCATGTGTATATGCTCCTGCATCTGTTTCTCTTGCGATAGAAGATCCTACCACATTACATATACCAAAAACAAATGCTCCTTTTGCTTTTGCTAATTTAATGGCTGCCAATGTATCTGCCGTTTCACCGGACTGCGAAATCGCAATCACCACATCTTTAGATGTAATTATAGGGTTTCTATACCTGAATTCTGAGGCATATTCGACTTCTACAGGAATACGAGCCTTGTCTTCGATAAGATACTCTCCCACCAAACCTGCATGCCAAGAAGTACCACAAGCAACGATAATGATGCGCTCTGCATTTAAGAACTTATTAATATGATCATCTATTCCCGACAATCTAATAATACCCTCATCTGCCAACATTCTTCCACGATACGTGTCGACTATAGCTTTCGGCTGTTCATGAATTTCCTTAAGCATAAAGTGATCGTATCCACCTTTTTCTATTTGGTCTAAACTCAGTTTGAGTTTTTGAACATTGGCGTGTACCTGAACATCATTTTTGATCTTCCGAACTTTTATACCTTTTCCTATCTTAATAATTGCTAATTCTTCATCTTCTAAATAAATAGCATTTTTTGTATACTCAATAAAAGGAGAAGCATCTGAAGCTATAAAAAATTCAGTGTTGTCTTTTCCAATGCCAATTGCAATTGGACTCCCTAAACGTGCTACAATTATTTCATTTGGCTTTTCTTTATCAAAAACAGCAATAGCGTAGGCTCCTATGACATTATTTAATGCCAACTGAACCGCTTTTCCAAGTTTACAACCTTGGTTTTTCTTAACTTCTTCTATTAAGTTAACTAAAACTTCAGTATCGGTATCACTTTTAAAAACATATCCCCTAGAAATTAATTCTTTCCGAAGCGCATCATAGTTCTCTATGATTCCGTTGTGAACGATTACTAAATTTCCGGATTGAGAAGTGTGTGGATGAGAATTTACATCATTTGGAACTCCGTGTGTAGCCCACCGTGTGTGACCAATACCTATGTTTCCTTTTTTTTTGTTTTGTTCTTTACTGGTAATATCTTCAAGATCCGAAACCTTTCCCTTGGTTTTAGAAAGTTGAATATTAGTACCATCGAACATCATGATCCCGGAGCTATCATAGCCGCGATACTCTAATCTTTTTAGACCGTTTATGACAATAGGGTACGCGTCTCTATACCCGATATAACCTGTTATTCCACACATAGCAATTGTTTCTTAAGTTGGTTGATAAATGATGTACTACTTTTTCTCTGTATACGATATCTTTAATTGTGCTTTTTCAACACCATTCGTTGCATTATCTCCATTTAACAAAAGCACCGATCTTGGATTCCAATTGTATGTTTTTACATTTAGATCTAACACCCCTGAGCCGTTTACGGGTAAATCTGTGATGTTGTTAAAAACTTTTAATTCTAGGGTTGGAAAGTCATCCCCAGTTCCATCTAACAGATTAGAAATATAGTCTGTAATTTTAAAGTTGTAACGCTCTGGGGCGCCCTCTTCATCTAACAATAAATCGCCTCCGAATGAAGCAAATTCAGTATAAGAATCTTCAATATGGGTAGGTGTTACCGCAGCATTGTTTTGAATATTTTTATAAATCAAAAGTTTTTGAGGTAAAAGGTCCGCGTCTGGACTAGCTGCTTTATTTACGTTAAAAGTTAACAAAGCATCGTTTACTAAAAGACCTTCTTGATTTGATTCATCTTTAAGAGATGCTAATTCTTCTAAATCTAGAAAACCATCATTATTAGCATCTTTATCTTTATATTCTAAAATTGGATCTAAAGGATTGTTGTTTTCTAATTCTTCGAGGTTCACTCCTAAGATTCTGACTGTTGCGGAAGTTCCTGCAGTTCCCTGAACTATAAAGTTCTCGTTTGGAACCGACGTCGTCTCGGGAGACATGGAATATGTACTACTTCTTGCATTCGAAAGTGGGAAGCTATATGTACTTGTAGTATTTTCTATAACATCACTGCCTTTTAAAATAGTTTTCGCGTAGAAAAAATCGATTGAAGGTGTTGGAGTTCCCGCCAAATCAATCGGAACCAAAGCACCGTCTGCTCCGTTTACTTTTACAATAATTCCTTTGAAATACGTTTGAAACTCCTCAGACGAAGAAAAATCAGGATCTTCAAACTTGTCCCAAAACAAACGCTTCATTTCATCTAAATCTAACGGAACAGCTAAAAAAGGCCCTGGTAGACTGGTTGCATTAGAAATCTTTAAGGTATCTTGAATGCTTGTAGTGCTATTAACACTTGCACTTCTATCTATTCTATCAAAGTAAAACACCGTATCCAAAGCAGCATTCGGTTTAAAAGTAAAACCCGCATTGGATAATAGCTCTTCTTCTTGATACACAAAGTCTGAAGAAAATGAATTTTCTTTTGATGGATCTACAGGATCTAAAACATTTATAAAAGTTCCATTTCGATACACCTCTAGTGCTGTGGGTATTGCTGGATTCCCTAAAATTGAGTCCAATCTAAATATTGATTTACCATCTGCGTCCTTGCTTACAAATACAGAAGTATACGGTATTTTCAAAATTACTTTATCTAAATTATACACCGTTGTTGTGTCCACGACTGCTGCTTCAGAAGTCACTAGATTTGACGGCAGCGAAAGTTGAGAAACAAAACCTGCTTCTATTTTTTTCGCATATGGCTTGTTGTAAACTCCCAACCAATACGTTTCCAAAATACTCAAGCTAATGTTATCTGCTCGCACGGAGGTAATATTGTTTTGTGTGATTTCCACCTCTAAAACAACCTCTCCTGTTGAAAACTCATTATTACTAATAACACCAGACCCTATGTCTGTGAAATCCTTTTCACAAGAGATAATACCTGCAAGTGACAAAAATAAAACACCAACATAGGTGCCTTTTTTAAAAATATTTTTCAAAATAAAATAATTATTTGGCTGAAACTAAGTCAGCATAAAAATTTAAATAACTTTCTTTAAAATTCTCTTCTTGGAAACCAAGCACAGGAACCTTTTTTTCTTCAATAAAAGAGGTTAATTCCTCAGAGATGTTTTCACTTCCGTGAATAATTGCATCAGAGTTCTCGATAGCGCTTTTCAAGATATTAGTATGGCTAGGTGTATTCACTGTTGCTATTTTCTTATTCTCCTTCAAATCAAACTTTATTTTATCTGCAAGCTTTTCGTTTAAGGTCCCTTCAAAAGGGTTGTTGTAAACGGAAGTAATAATTTTGCTTTCAGAAAAAAGAGGCTCTTCCTTATAGAATTCTCTTAAATAAAGAGGCAATAAAGAAGCCATCCAACCGTGCACATGAATAATATCTGGTGCCCAATTTAATTTTTTAACAGTCTCTACAACTCCTTTTGCAAAGAAAATTGCACGCTCGTCATTGTCTTCAAAAAGCTGGTCATCCTCATCTGTAAAGACGGCCTTTCGTTTAAAGTATTCTTCATTATCTATAAAATAAACCTGCATTCTTTCCTTCGGAATAGAGGCCACTTTTATGATAAGAGGCATGTCCATATCGTCTACAACTAGATTCATACCTGAAAGACGAATCACCTCGTGTAATTGATGTCTTCTTTCGTTGATGACACCAAATCTTGGCATAAAAATTCTGGTTTGTACTCCTTTAGAATGGGCGTTTTTTGCTGCATTAAATGCAGTCAACGCTAGCTCAGTTTCGGGTAAGTAAGGTACCACCTCAGACGAAACAAATAAAATTCTCTTGTCCTTCATTAAATCAAACTCTTTTATGAGAGCGGCAAAAATACAAATTATTATGCTAATATCGTGTTAAAATGGTAAGTTTGCACACTTTACCAATCTAATTAGAATGAAAATTTTCAGTAAAAAAAAAGACCTAAAAGACTGTCTTTTAGCACATAGAAGCGACAATAAAACCGTTGGTTTTGTGCCAACTATGGGCGCCTTGCATAGCGGCCATTTGTCCCTAATTAAAGAAGCACAGCAAAAGAACGATATTGTTGTTGTGAGTCTTTTTGTAAACCCTACTCAATTTGATAGTGCAGAAGACCTCAAAAAATACCCGAAAACCATAAAAAATGACATTGAACTCTTGGACTCGGTCTCTTGTGATATTTTATTTACGCCCTCTGTAGAAGAAATATATGAAAATAATATTTCTTCAGAAAACTTCAACTTTGATGGGCTAGAACATCAAATGGAAGGAAAGTTTCGCAAAGGCCATTTTAACGGAGTTGGAACCGTTGTTAAAACTCTTTTTAAAATTGTAGCCCCTCACAAAGCTTATTTTGGTCAAAAAGATTTTCAGCAGCTCCAAATCATAAAAAAAATGGTAGAAAAACATAGCTTGAAAGTAGAGGTCAAAGGGTGTCCAATCTTTAGACAACCAGATGGCTTGGCAATGAGTTCTAGAAATGTAAGACTGTCAAAAAAACAAAAAGCTGCTGCACCTTTTGTGTATAAAGTACTTCAAGAGGTCCGTATAAAATTTAATACTCAAAGTGTTTTAGAAATTACACAGTGGGTTGAAGGTCAATTTAAAAACCACCCCACTTTACAGTTAGAATACTTCACGGTTGCCGATGAAAAATCACTAGAATCTATAGAAACCAAGGAAGGTTTCAAAAAATATCGGGCATTTATTGCTGTTTTTGCTGACGAAATAAGATTGATTGACAACCTTCAGTTAGAAAATTTGTAAATTAAAAAATAGTATTTTTGTTCTTTGTTCGTGCAATTGTAAAATCTAAAAACCACCGAATAAAAGTTACGGGTGCGGATTTAAATTATAAAGGAAACATGACTATAATAAGGGATTTAAGAGATACAGCAGATTTAGAAAGCTCTGCAATTCCTGGACTAAGAAAAAATAGAAAAATTATACTGAACGGGTAGCGGCTAGAAAAGTTGCAAGAGGAGATATTTTAATCGGAGTCGTTTATTGCTTTAAGGGCTTTGAGGAAGCTATATAATTTAAACCTTCCTTGGTTTTCTCTTATAAGAACGACCATACACTTACGTAGTTTGAAGATAAAAAAAATAGTAAAAATCGTATTGCCATTAGCTATAGGGGCATTTTTAGTTTGGTATTCCCTTTCTGATATTTCCCTGAAAATATTGGGTACTTATTTCAAGGAAGCAAACTATAGCTTCATTTTATTAGGCCTTTTCTTTGGTATTTTAAGTCATTTATCAAGAGCTTATCGCTGGAAATTTATGCTAGCGCCTCTTGGCTTTAAACCTAAGTTTACAAATAGTGTTTTAGCTGTTTTAGTAGGGTATTTGGTGAATTTAGCAATCCCTAGAGCAGGAGAAGTTTCCAGAGCCTTGGTTTTAACAAACTATGAAGAAGTGCCTTTTGAAAAAGGATTTGGTACGATTGTCGCAGAACGAATTGCGGATTTAATCATGATGCTTTTCGTTGTTCTAATTACTCTTTTTGTGCAGTTTGACTTTATTTATAACCTCTTAATTAGTAATTTCAACCCACTAAAAATTAGCATTGCACTCGCTGTTTTAGGCATCGGTTCCTACGTGCTCACCACTCTTGTGAAAAAAGCAAAATCGGGATTCTTATTAAAAATTAAAACATTTGTATCTGGTCTCGTAGAGGGTGTTACCAGCATCTTTAAAATGAAAAATAAGTGGGCATTTATTTTTCACACCGTATTTATTTGGAGTATGTATATAGCCATGTTTTGGGCAACAATTCCTGCAATTGACGGACTAAGTGTGCCCTTAGGTGGAATTTTAATAGGTTTTATTGCGGGTGGATTTTCTATCGCTGCAACCAATGGAGGCGTTGGATTATACCCGATTGCTGTAGCTAGTGCTTTGGCATTATTTGACATTCCTGCAGAAACAGCTACTGCTTTTGGCTGGATTATGTGGACTGCACAAACGGCAATGATTGTTGTTTTTGGTGGGTTTGCATTCTTATTCTTACCCATTTTCAATAAGAATAAGTAACTTTGAAATTATAACAATAAGAAACTCTTTAAAATGGCCAAAACCAAAACAACTTTTTTCTGCCAGAACTGTGGCACGCAACATGCAAAATGGGTTGGACAATGTGGTGCCTGTAAAGAATGGAACACCATTGTGGAAGAAGTCATTCAAAAAGAAGAAAAACGTGTTTGGAAACAATCAACTACTGCAAAACAAACCATAAATAAACCTTTAAAAATTGCGGACATTCAGTTGAACCCTGAAGAACGGATAATCACCAATAACAACGAATTGGATACGGTTTTAGGGGGTGGCCTAGTAAAAGGATCTGTCACTCTTTTAGGAGGAGAACCTGGTATTGGTAAATCGACCTTGTTACTGCAAGTAGCTTTAAACATTCGTCAAAAGGTACTGTATGTTTCTGGCGAAGAGAGTCAATCTCAAATAAAAATGAGGGCAGATAGATTAGAAGCGAACAATTCTAATTGCTTAATTCTTACGGAGACAAATACCCAACAAATCTTTAAAAATATTGAAGAAACCGAGCCAGAAGTTTTGGTAATTGATTCGATACAAACACTGCATACCAATAATATTGAAGCCTCGCCAGGAAGTATTTCTCAAATCAGAGAAACGGCTTCAGAGCTTATAAAATTTGCAAAAGAAACGGCAACTCCAGTGCTGCTTATTGGTCACATTAATAAAGATGGAAACATCGCTGGACCAAAAATTTTAGAACACATGGTAGATGTTGTTTTACAGTTTGAGGGAGACAGGAACCATACGTATCGAATTTTAAGATCTCAAAAAAACAGATTTGGATCCACATCAGAATTGGGTATTTATGAAATGCTTTCTACTGGGTTAAGAGAAATTTCAAATCCGTCTGAAATATTAATTTCTAAAAAAGACTCTGATTTAAGTGGGACCGCAATTGCATCGACATTAGAAGGAATTCGCCCGTTAATGATTGAGATACAGGCATTGGTTTCTACGGCTGTTTATGGAACCCCCCAGCGCTCTACAACCGGTTATAATCTAAAACGCCTCAATATGATTTTAGCAGTTTTAGAAAAACGCGCAGGCTTTAAGTTAGGGGCAAAAGACGTGTTTTTGAATATTACTGGGGGTATAAATGTTGATGATCCAGCCATAGACCTAGCAGTTGTTGCAGCAATCTTGTCGTCTAACCAAGACATTGCCATAAATCCAAATGTTTGCTTTGCTGCAGAAGTTGGTTTGGCGGGAGAGATTAGGCCTGTCTCTAAAATAGACCAACGAATTTTAGAAGCAGAAAAATTAGGTTACAAAACACTAGTAGCTTCAAAATACAATAAAATTGCCTCCAAAAACCACGGGATAAAATTAGTTCTAGTCGGTAAAATTGAAGAAGCTTTTGCTACGTTGTTTGCTTAAAAGTTAGCTGTAGGTTTTCTCCTATAAAAAACAAAAAAAAGACCGAACAATACCGTTCGGTCTTTTTTAAACTTACAAACTAAAAATAGTTTCTTATTTTTTATTTACTGCTTTTATATATTTGTCTAAAGCCATTGTCATAGAGGGTGTATCCGGAGAAGGTGCTTCAATATCGCACTTTAAACCCGCTTCTGTAACCGCATTTACCGTCGAGTTCCCAAAGGCAGCAATTCTCGTTTCATTTTGTTTAAATCCTGGAAAATTTTGAAATAAAGACTCGATCCCCGAAGGACTGAAAAACACCAAAACATCATAAAACACGTCTTCTAAATCAGACAAATCACTTACCACTGTTCTGTACAAATCTAAACGCGTCCAATTCACTGCTAACTTATTGAGTTCCTCTGGTACTAATGGTTTTAATTTATCTGAAGAAGGCAATAAGAAATTTTCTGTTTTGTGCTTCTTTATTAACTTGGTTAAGTCCAGAAAAGTTCTGGCACCCACATAAATTTTACGTTTTCTATACACTACATATTTTTGCAAATAATAAGCAACGGCTTCAGATTGACAAAAATACTTCATGTCGTCTGGAACTTTAAAACGCATTTCTTCAGCAATCTTAAAAAAGTAATCTACAGCATTTCTACTTGTTAATATAATGGCCGTAAAGTCTTTAAAATCAACTTTCTGATTTCTGATTTCTTTTACGGAAATACCCTCTACATGAATAAAAGACCTAAAGTCTATCTTCACTTTTTGTTTATCTGACAAATCAAAATAAGGGGATGTTTCTGTCTTTGGCGGAGGTTGCGATACTAAAATCGTTTTCACTTTCATACGCTTTGGTTTTTTAATTTAAAGCATCAACTTAAACAGTGTTAATAGCGGTGCTATTTCGAACGCGCAAAGATACAATATAAAATAAAACAACTCGCTAAAAATCAGGTTTTTGTTATTCTTCACATGAAAGATGAATCTTATGAAAAACAGGAACAAAGTTATGCATAACAACCCAGAAACATTCAATGGACCAAACTGGCAGACTACGAAGCAAATAAGAAGAACAAAGCTAATACAGTATAGGTAACCGAATTTAGAAACGATGTAAAATCGCAGCTGTTTTTTTATTAAAAAAAGACTCGACAACGCAACTTCTAAGAGGCTTTTAATAACAAAATAACTGAAAACTATACTGAAAGTGACTGTAAAAGTAGAAAAACTTACCGGCAAACCAGTTTTGTTTGGGGCCGCAATTAGACTAATTACAAGCGCCAATACAAGCGCAGAGAAAAGAAATAACAAACTGTAAAAAGGACTGAAAAAAGAGGTATCCCCCTCTACTTCATCTTCTATAAAACCCTTGTTAAAGATGGCAAATACATAGCCTTTTAACTTTTCAGAATCAATTGTTTTTAAAACCGCAATCATGCCCAATAGCAAAACTAAAACCAGAGAGATCCAATTTGTATTATTCGCTATTTTTTCTAATGCCTGCAATTTCTTTGGTTTGATAATATTAACACAAAACTAATAATTTAAAAATGTATATTTGTACTCTTACCACATGAAATTTCATTTATGTCAGATACGCTTGTTATCATTCCAACCTTTAACGAAAAAGAAAACATAGAAGCGATTATTACTACTGTTTTTGCTCAAGAAAAGAACTTCCATATTTTAATTGTTGATGACAACTCTCCTGATGGAACTGCCGCAATTGTAGAAAAACAAATGCTTCAATTTCCGACACAACTTTTTATAGAAAAAAGAATGGGGAAAACAGGCTTAGGAACTGCCTATATTCACGGGTTTAAGTGGGCTTTATCGAAAAAATATGAGTATATCATAGAAATGGATGCCGACTTTTCACACAATCCGAAAGACTTGGTTCGTTTATACAATTCCTGTAAAAATGAAGGTAGCGATGTTTCTATCGGATCTAGATATGTAAACAACCAGGTAAATGTAGTGAACTGGGATATTAAACGTTTATTACTTTCCTATTTTGCTTCAAAGTATGTTCGTTTTATAACTCGAATTCCTGTTTATGACACCACCGCTGGTTTTGTTTGCTGGAAACGCAGTGTCTTAGAAACCGTAAACTTAGATAAAGTGAAGCTTGTAGGCTATGCCTTTCAAATTGAAATGAAGTACAAGGCATGGAAACACAAATTCAATATAAAAGAAGTCTCTGTGGTTTTTACAGACCGGGACTTAGGCACCTCAAAAATGAATAGAAATATTGTCTCTGAAGCATTGTTTGGTGTGATAAAAATGACTTTAAAAGGACTGCCAAAATAACAGATAATGAACCATATTTCCATACGAGTAGCGCACCTCAGTGATCTCGAAACGCTCTTAAAGTTTGAGCAAGGAGTTGTTGCCGCAGAAAGACCTTTGGATAGTTTTTTAGGAGCAGGGGAATTATTTTATTACAATATTCCAGCGCTCATAACTGGAGAAAACACTCTTTTCATAGTGGCTACTGTGGCGGATGAATTAGTGGGTTGTGGTTACGTGAAAATAGAGGAGTCTAACCAATATCATAAAAACCCTAAACATGGATATATTGGTTTTATTTATGTAAAACCAGCATTTAGAGGGAAGAAAATAAGCAGCTTGGTTTTAGAAAACTTAAAAAAATGGGCGAAAGAAAAAAGCTTAAAAGAATTAAGGCTAGATGTTTATAGCAATAATTCTGCAGCCATAAAGCCTTATGAACGTTTCGGTTTTAAAAAGAGTTTAGTTAATATGAGAATTGATATTTAAAAAAATGACAAAAGGGACTTTAATAAAAAATGCAACAATCGTCAATGAAAACAACGTTTTTAAAGGTGATGTTCTTATTGAAAATGAAATAATAACAGCGATTTCTTCGGAAATTTCTGCTCCTAAAGGTGTTGCAATTATAGATGCAAAGGGCAGTTATTTAATTCCTGGATTTATAGATGATCAGGTACATTTCAGAGAACCCGGCTTGACACACAAAGCAAATATTGCAACGGAAAGTAGGGCTGCAATTGCTGGTGGAATTACCACATTTATAGAAATGCCAAATACCATTCCTCAAGCGACAACACAAGCTTTGTTAGAAGACAAGTTTAACGTTGCAGCGCAAGATTCTTATGCAAACTACTCTTTCATGTTTGGTGGAACTAATGATAATTTAGAAGAGTTATTAAAAACAGACCCTAAAAAAGTTGCGGGTATTAAATTGTTTTTAGGTTCTTCTACGGGAGATATGTTGGTGGATAACGAAGAGATTTTAGAGAAAATTTTCTCGTCAACAAAAATGATTATATCCGTGCATTGTGAAGACGAAGCGACCATAAGAAAAAATACTGAAATCTATAAGGAACGATTTGGTGATGATATTCCTATGAAATACCACCCCATTATTAGAAGTGAGGAAGCTTGTTATTTATCCTCCTCAAAAGCAATTGAGTTGGCAAAGAAAACAGGTGCAAGACTGCATGTTTTTCACTTATCAACAGCAAAGGAAACCCATTTATTTAGAAATGACATTCCTATTGAGCAAAAACAGATTACGGCAGAGGTTTGCATTCACCACCTCTGGTTTTCTGATAGGGATTACGATACAAAAGGAACCCATATAAAATGGAACCCTGCCGTGAAAACAGAAGCAGACAGACAGGGCTTGTGGAAAGCCCTTTTGGATGACAGAATAGACGTACTTGCTACAGACCATGCGCCCCACACCTTAGAAGAAAAAAACAATATATACACAAAGGCCCCCAGTGGAGGACCACTAGTGCAGCACGCTATTATTGCGTTATTAGAAAAAGTAAAAGAAGGGGTAATCCCTATTGAGAAAGCAGTTGAAAAAATGAGCCACAATCCGGCTAAATTATTTCAAATCGAAAAACGCGGATTTATAAAGGAAGGTTATTTTGCCGACTTAGTATTGATAGATACCAACCAATCTCAAACAGTGTCTAAAGACAATATACTGTATAAATGTGGTTGGTCTCCATTTGAAGGAACTACCTTTTCATCTACGATAACGCATACTTTTGTAAATGGAAATTTAATTTATAATAATGGCGTTTTTAATGACGAAATAAAAGGAAAAAGAATCACTTTTAACAGATAACATGAAAAAAATTAGCGGCATCTTTATTTTCCTATTTCTTGTTTCTTGCACAAGCAATACTATTTTTGAAAAACCACAAAACCTAATACCCAGCGACACGATGAGTCTGTTGTTGCAGGAAATGGTAATTGCCTCTAGTGCAAAATTCATGAAAAATAAAGGGCAACAAAAAAATATTAATTACATGCCTCTTGTGTACGAAAAGTTTAAAATTGACAGCAGTCGTTTTGAAACTAGTAATCAGTACTACATGTCTACAATAGACAAATATCAAGAGATTTTAGAAGGTGCTAAGGCGAGCTTAGGATCTAGAAATGAAGTTTTTAAAAAAATTAAAACAAGATTAGATTCTCTCCGAAAAGACTCTATCCGCATTGCAAGAAAAAATCAAAATAAGTTAGACAGTGTCTTACCTAAAAATCCAAAGCTTAAAAAATTAAAAAAAGGAACCGACAGGACTATCAGAAAATAAGAACTTTATTTTGTATACAGATGGCAAACCTCCTTGACAACATCTGCTATTTTTTCAAATTTAAAATTAATTGTCTCTCTAATTTTTTGTGACGAATATTCTGAAACTTCATGTGCGCTTTTTGCAGCATATTTGCTCAGTAAAGGCTCTTGTCCAGTACACCTTGTGATTATAGAAGAGAAGCGCCAAAAAAAAGTTGTCTGCCAAGGTTTAATTTTTATTCCTGGTCTTTTTTTACCAAAGGTATCCGCTATTAAAAAGAAAAGTTCTTTGTATGTTTTGTTTTCTGAAACTAAGATAAAACGCTCGTTTTTAATATTGGAATTCATCAATAAAATCATCGCAGTTACTACATCTTTTACGCCTACAAATCCAGTAATGCCCTCTGTATAGTATTTAAACCGATTGTAAACTTGTTGAAATAATTTTCCAGAACCCGTTGTCCAAAACCCAGCGCCAAGAATCACTCCTGGATTTACAATTACAACTTCCACATCTTCTTGACTAGCGCGCCAAACCTCCATCTCTGCACCAAACTTTGTAATGGAATATCCACTATTATCTAAGTCTTTATTCCACTCATTTTCTTCTGTAATTAGTTCACCATTGCGCGAATCTCCAATAGCTGCAATAGAACCCACAAAACATAATTTTTTTATTTTTGCATCAATAGAAAGGTTGACAATGATTGCTGTTCCATGAATATTTACCTTTCTCATAACTACATAATCTTTCGGGTTGAAAGAAATAAAAGCCGCGCAATGGTATACTTTTTCAATCCCAACAAAAGCAGGAATCATGGAAGGAACATCTGTAATATCAGCTTTAAACCAGGCTATTTTATTAATTAAAGAGGTATCGCCCGTATAATAGGAAAAAACTTTTTTTACCACTTCTATTGTTTCCTCAGAGCGATAAATAGCTCGAATTTTTTCATCATTTTTTAACAAATGATACAATAAATGCGCTCCTACCAAACCTGTTCCCCCAGTAACTAAAATCATAGGACGAATTTAGTATATTTTAAGCGATAAACTTATATTTGCGAACTGATAAACGGAATACCATGAAGAATTTTATTGAAGAATTGCAGTGGAGAGGAATGCTGAATGACAGCATGCCAGGTACTGAAGAACATTTACTTGAAGAAATGCGAAGTGCATATGTTGGTTTTGACCCAACGGCAGATTCTTTACATATTGGTAACTTAGTGCCAATAATGCTATTAGCAAATTTCCAAAGATGTGGGCACAAGCCTATTGCATTGGTTGGAGGTGCCACAGGTATGATTGGAGATCCTTCTGGCAAATCTTCTGAACGAAATTTATTAGATGAAAAAACCTTACAACACAATCAAGACTGTGTAAAAGAACAGTTAGGTCATTTTTTAGACTTTAAGTCTAAGACGGACAATGCAGCAATTTTAGTGAACAACTATGATTGGATGAAAGGAATCTCTTTCTTAGAATTTATTCGAGATGTTGGAAAGCACATTACCGTAAATTATATGATGGCCAAAGATTCTGTAAAAAACAGAATTGGTTCCGCTTCTAAAGAAGGGATGTCTTTTACAGAATTCACATACCAAATGGTGCAGGGTTACGATTTTTTACATTTATTTAGAGAAAATGCAACCACCATTCAAATGGGGGGTTCCGATCAGTGGGGGAATATTACAACAGGAACGGAGTTGATTAGAAGGATTGGCGGAGGAAAAGGATATGCAATTACCTGTCCTTTAATTACAAAATCTGATGGTTCTAAATTTGGAAAATCTGAAGGAGGAAATGTATGGTTAGATGCAAAAAGAACTTCTGCTTACAAATTTTATCAATATTGGTTGAATACTTCGGATGAAGATGCCAAAAAATATATTAAAATATTCACCTTTTTAGATCAAAAAACAATAGAATCTTTAACCGCAGAGCACCTGGAAGCACCACATATACGTGTTTTACAAAAACGTCTGGGAGAAGAGGTTACGCTATTGGTACACGGAAAAGAAGCTTACGAGAAAGCAATTGCTGCTTCTAATATCCTATTTGGAAAGTCTACCGCTGCCGATTTAAAGTCGCTCGATGAACAGACTTTTTTAGATGTATTTGATGGCGTGCCACAAGCGACCATTTCTATTGCAGCTATTGAAGATGGTTTAGACATGATTGGCGCTTTGGCCGCACAAACAAACTTCTTAGGCTCTAACGGAGAGGCAAGAAGAGCCTTAAAAGAGAATGCTATTTCTGTAAACAAAGAAAAAATAAAAGAAGAGTATACCATTTCTAAAGAAGACTTAATTGCTAATAAATACGTGTTACTGCAACGGGGTAAAAAAACCTACTATTTATTAAAGTTTGAGTAAACATAATTTACTACGTATTCAAGAGCTGCATCTGCGGCTCTTTTTGTTTTCTACACACTACAAAGAGCTGCACCTGAATACTCCCTTTTAAATAAGAGGCATCCTAATCAGGGAAACCAGTTTTCTTAAATTATGCACGCAAGTTCTTAAAAAAGGATCTTTTTTTGTAAAAAATTCGCAGTAATAAAACTACAGGACCATTAAATTACAACCTCTAATATCTGAATTATCAAAACGTCCAAGTACTTCAAATGTTTCATTTTCGTGCACTTTTCCTAAGTCTTGAGAAGCAATAAAGGAACAAGAATTATAGTTTGCCAGATCTATGATATTTATTCCGCCGTTCTTCTCCAAAGAATTAATTGTCAATGCATCTTCCGTATCTCTAGTTAAAATTTTCATCCAAGGAGGAGTTTCAAAAATACCTTTTCCTTTTGAATAGCCCTGACTTAATAATTCTGTCATTCCATATTCTGAATGAATTTCAGACACTCCAAACCCCGACTGTAATAAAGTGTGTAATTCTTCTCGTATCATCTCCTTCCTTCTTCCTTTCATCCCACCAGTCTCCATAACTGTGGTGTTCTTTAAGTTGAATTTTTGCAGCGCTATCAAGTCTAACAAAGCAAAAGAAACCCCTATTAAAAGCGTTTTTTGTCCCCGTTTATCCAATGCAACCAGCTTCCTCGCCAATTCCTGAATATTGTCAAGATAAAATCCACTTTCTGTATTTTTAGACTTCTCTATTAAGTCCGCTACCATAAACACTAAAGAGGAACCATTTCTCTCTAAATAATTCGGCAGCAATGCAAGTACTGTGTATTCGGTGATGTCCCCATAAAAATGAGCAAAACCTCTTAAGTAACTTTGTTTATAAAGGTTGATGTCCGTGACGAGATGTTTGCTTACACTACTTCCTGTGGTTCCAGAACTCGTAAATGTTTCTTGAATTTCATCTAAAGAAGAAAGTACCTTTCTACTTTTAAAAAACTGAATGGGTAAAAACGGAATTTCTTCAACTTTAGAAACCTCTGAAGGATGTATGAATAGTAGGTCACAAAAAGAGCGGTACACTTTATTGTGCTTAAACTGATGTTGAAAAACAGCAAGTGCTACTTCAGAAAATTGGTGTGCGTTTTGTATGTTAAAAATTTTATGCTGCATAAGACCTTGCAAAAATAAGACTTATCCACACAACCCTTTTATTCTTTTAAATTAAATTATGCATAAATCACAACCACGCTAAGAACTGCCTCTTTATTAGACGCGCTGCTTTGTTTAAAATTAAACAATAATATGTTTTTTGTTTAATTTATTTGTTCGTTAAATATTTCGTAATTTCGAGCTTCTAAATTAAACAACTTAAACGGAACTGCGAAATGACAGATTTTGGAATAAAAGAAGCCCTAAAAGAACTAGGTGTAAAAGAAATAAATAACGGAACTTCTACTGGTTCTAATAATTTTTCTAACGGAGCGCTTATAGAAAGCTACTCTCCTGTTGATGGAAAACTAATTGGAAAAGTAAAAGCGACTACAAAAGAAGACTACGAAAAGGTCATGGAAACTGCAGGAGATGCTTATTTGTCTTTCAGAAACATGCCGGCTCCCCAGCGAGGAGAGATTGTACGTCAGTTTGGTAACAAATTAAGAGAATTAAAAGAGCCCTTAGGAAAGCTAATTTCTTACGAAATGGGGAAATCTTTGCAAGAAGGATATGGTGAAGTTCAAGAAATGATTGACATCTGTGATTTCGCTGTTGGTTTATCAAGACAGCTAAACGGACAAACAATTCCTTCTGAGCGCCCAGGACACGTTATGAGAGAGCAGTGGCACCCAATTGGTGTTGTTGGAATCATATCAGCATTTAACTTCCCGGTAGCTGTATGGGCCTGGAATACGTCTTTAGCGTGGATTTGTGGTGATGTTTGTGTTTGGAAAGGTTCTGAAAAAGTGCCATTGTGTTCTATCGCTTGTCAAAATATTATTGCTGGAGTCCTAAAAGAAAACAATTTACCAGAAGGAATCTCTTCAATTATCAATGGGGATTATACGGTTGGTGAAATGATGACCAATGATACAAGAATGCCATTAGTTTCTGCAACTGGATCTACAAGAATGGGAAGAATTGTGGGTGCAACTGTTGCGCAACGTTTTGGAAAATCTTTGTTAGAATTAGGAGGAAATAATGCTATTATTATTACACCAACTGCAGATTTAAAAGTAGTTGTTCCTGGTGCCGTATTTGGTGCTGTAGGAACCTGTGGACAACGTTGTACCTCTACAAGAAGATTAATTATTCACGAGTCTGTATACGATAAAGTTAGAGACGCAATTGTAGGTGCATACCAACAATTAACTATTGGAAACCCTTTAGATGAAAAAAATCATATTGGTCCGTTAATTGATCATGACTCTGTAAATACCTACTTGGCTGCAATTGCAAAAGCAAAAGCCGAAGGTGGAAATATGTTAGTTGAAGGTGGTGTTTTAACTGGAGAAGGCTATGAGTCTGGTTGCTACGTGCAGCCAGCAATTATAGAAGCAGACAATCACTTTGAAATCGTACAGCACGAAACTTTTGCCCCTATTTTATATTTAATGAAATATTCTGGTGAAGTAGAAAATGCAATCGTACAACAAAATGGTGTTGCACAAGGATTGTCTTCTGCAATCATGACCAACGAACTGAAAGAGGCTGAGAAGTTTTTATCGTATGCGGGTTCTGACTGTGGAATCGCAAACGTAAACATTGGAACTTCTGGTGCAGAAATTGGTGGTGCTTTTGGTGGAGAAAAAGAAACTGGTGGTGGACGTGAGTCTGGATCTGATGCGTGGAAAGTATACATGCGAAGACAAACCAACACGATTAATTATTCTGATGAATTGCCTTTAGCGCAAGGAATTAAGTTTGATCTATAAAAATCAAAAATAAGACAGAAATGTAAAAACCCAACTTTAGTAAGTTGGGTTTTTTTATTTTATAAGAAGATTCAAATTCTTAATAATTTGACTTCGCTACGCTACGTCTAATTTTTCAAAGCTTCCGCCGTTTTGCTAATTTGACTTCGCTACGCTACGTCTAATTTTTCAAAGCTTCCGCCGTTTTGCTAATTTGACTTCGCTACGCTACGTCTAATTTTTCAAAGCTTCCGCTCCACCAACAATTTCTAAAATTTCATTGGTAATTGCTGCTTGACGCGCTTTGTTATACGTTAATAATAAATCGTCTCTTAAATCTGTAGCATTGTCTGTTGCTTTGTGCATTGCAGTCATTCTTGCTCCGTGTTCTGAAGCAAAACTATCTCTTAATGCTTTATACAACTGGTTTTTTAAAGACTTCGGAATCAAAGCTTCAACAATTTCCTCTTTTGAAGGTTCAAAAATATAATCAGAATTGACTGCATTTACATCCCCTCCTTCGATTGGCTTAATTGGTAAGAATTGCTCTACTTGCGGAATTTGAGTGGCTGCATTTTTAAATTGGTTGTATACAATTTCAATTTTATCGTAGCTCCCATCAACATACATTTCCATTAACTCTTCTGCAACTACAGCTACATTATCAAAAGTTAAATCATCAAAAATGTCATTTTTCTTAGCTACAACATTGTGTGCCTTAGACAATACATCTCCCCCTTTTTTACCAATAGCAAGTATGTCCACATCCGCAGTACTGTATTTCTCAGCAATTGTTCTTACAACTGTTTTAGTAATAGAAGAATTAAATCCACCACACAAACCTCGATTAGAAGTAATTGCGACTAACAATACTTTGGAAACTTCTCTTTGTGTTGAATATGCTCCACCAGCGTCATTATCTAAAGTTGCACTTAAATTTTGCAACAGTTCTGTTAACTTCAACGAATACGGTCTCATTGCCGTAATTGCATCTTGTGCTTTTTTCAACTTCGCAGCAGAGACCATTTTCATGGCAGATGTGATCTGCATTGTTGATTTAATAGAGGTAATTCTATTACGTATTTCTTTTAAGTTTGCCATATTTCAGTAACTAGTTGTCAATAATTAGTTGTTAGTAGCTCCACAAAGTAGCGCTACTAAAACCTAACTTCTAATTATAATTTTTAGAAATCTCTTTCGCTGCTGCTTCTAAAACAGCAATTGTTTCTGGTGTTAATTTACCAGATTTTAATACATCTAAAGTATCTCTATGTTTTGCGTTTAAGTATTCGATATATTCCTTCTCGAATTTCTTCACTTGGTTTACAGGAACCTCTTTTAACAGATTTTTAGAACCTGCATAGATGATCGCAATTTGATCTTCCACTGAGAAAGGATCATTTTGAGCTTGCTTTAAAATTTCAACATTTCGTTGTCCTTTCGAAATTACGCTCATAGTTGCTGCATCTAAATCGGAACCAAACTTAGCAAACGCTTCTAATTCACGATACTGAGCTTGATCTAATTTTAAAGTACCTGATACTTTTTTCATTGCTTTAATCTGAGCATTACCTCCAACACGCGATACCGAAATACCCACGTTAATTGCTGGACGAACCCCAGAGTTAAACAAATCTCCATCTAAGAAAATTTGACCATCTGTAATTGAAATTACATTTGTTGGAATATATGCCGAAACATCTCCTGCTTGTGTTTCAATAATTGGCAATGCAGTTAAAGAACCTCCCCCTTTTACGATTCCTCTTAAAGAATCTGGTAAGTCGTTCATTTCACTTGCAATTTTGTCATCATTAATAACCTTTGCAGCTCTTTCTAATAATCTTGAGTGTAAGTAAAAAACATCACCAGGATACGCTTCACGTCCTGGAGGTCTTCTTAATAATAAAGAAATCTCTCGATACGCAACTGCTTGCTTCGATAAATCATCATAAATGATCAATGCAGGTCTTCCTGAATCTCTAAAATACTCTCCAATTGCAGCTCCAGCAAAAGGTGCATATACTTGCATTGCTGCAGGATCTGATGCATTAGCTGCGACGATTGTTGTATACGCCATCGCTCCTTTTTCTTCTAACATATTTGCAATTGCTGCAACCGTAGACGCTTTCTGTCCAATAGCTACATAAATACAATATACGGGCTGACCAGCATCAAAAAATTCTTTTTGATTCAAAATCGTATCTAACGCAACCGTAGATTTTCCAGTTTGACGATCTCCAATGATCAACTCACGTTGCCCTCTTCCAACAGGAATCATGGCGTCAATAGACTTAATACCTGTTTGTAAAGGCTCTGTTACTGGTTCTCTGTAGATCACACCTGGAGCTCTTCGCTCTAAAGGCATCTCATACGTAGTTCCTTCGATAGGTCCTTTCCCGTCAATAGGGGTTCCTAAAGTATCTACAACACGTCCTACAATTCCCTCACCGGTCTTTAAAGAAGCAATTCTCTCTGTACGCTTTACAGTAGAACCTTCTCTAATTGCAGTAGAAGCACCCAATAATACAACACCTACATTGTCTTCTTCTAAGTTTAATACAATCCCTTCTAATCCGTCTTCGAATTCTACGAGCTCACCGTATTGAACATTAGATAGACCGTATACACGTGCGATACCATCACCTACTTGTAAAACAGTTCCTACTTCGTTCAAAGTAGCCTTTGTTTCAAAATTTGTTAACTGTTGTTTTAAAATTGCTGATACTTCAGCTGGTTTAATACTTGCCATCTTTTTAAAATTTGCTTTGGGTTTTAGCTTTGATACATGTGCAAATTGCACACTGCCTAAAGTTTATAGCCACTTATATTTTTGGAATGAACTGACTGTTGTCAAATTCCTTTTTTAATTCGTTTAAATGATTCGAAATACTAGCATCATACTGCACATCTCCTACACGTAAAATAAATCCACCTAATATCGCAGGATTTATAACATTCTCTAAATTTGCTTTTTTGCCTGTTAGGCTTACAATTTTATCTAAAACTAGCTTTTCTACCTCTGCTGTTAATGCAACTGCTGTGGTCACCATTGCCACTTGCGTGTGCATTAAGTGATCAAAAACAAGCGTATATTTTTTTGCAATAGATTTTAACATTGCAATTCTCTTATTGTCTTTTAATAGTTGAAATAAACCCAATGTTACATTGTTTACTTTGCCTTCAAACAATGCATTTAGCACATTTATTTTATCAGAAGCTTTAACAATAGGGCTTTTTAACATGACCTCTAAGTCCTTGTTTTCTGCAATTGTAGCCGTTATGAATGACATGTCATCATTTACTGCTACTTCAGACTTTACCTCTTTTGCAAGGTTTAAGATTGCTTTGGCGTACCGTATTGCTGCTCTTGCGTCTTTCATCTGTTTTTAGTTTAAAGTCACCTCTTTTAAAAGTCCCTCAACTAATTCTAGTTGGTCTTTTTTATTAGATAATTCTTTTTTAATAACTGTTTCTGCAATACCGATAGACAGCTCTGCTACGCTTTTTTTGATTTCTGCTAAAGCAGCTTGCTTCTCTTGATTGATTGCCGCTTGCGCTTTTTCGATCAAACCAGAAGTCACCTCTTTTGCATCTTCTTTCGCAGTTGCAATTAAAGTGTCACTAATGCTTCGCGCCTCTTTCATCATCTCGTCTCGCTCCGCCCTTGCTTCTTTTATCAATCTTTCATTATCTGATTGTAAATTCTGCATTTCTTTACGTGCATTTTCTGCAGCAGCCAAAGCATTTTCTATTCCAGACTCTCTTTCCTCCAAAGAGTTTAAGATTGGCTTCCAAGCAAATTTTACCATTAAAGCAATTAATGCCAACAATAGGATTGTTGATACTACAAATAACCCTGGTGAAAAATCGTTTAATAAAGTTTCCATTCTATGAACTAATTAATTTTTTGTTTTTTTTTAAAATTTTAAAGACCCTTACTAAAAGCTTCTTTAAAAAGGAATTACCAACTACTGGTAATTAAAACATATTCTGCAACCAACCGTTGCAGAATATTGTTTTGTTGTCTTTGTTTGGATTATTTTCCTAAGAATAATGCACCAAATGCTAAACCTTCTAATAATGCAGCGATAATAATCATTGCTGTTTGAATTTTTCCTGTCGCTTCTGGCTGACGAGCAATACCTTCCATTGCTTTTCCACCAATTTGACCTAAACCAATTCCTGCTCCGATTACGATTAATCCTGCTCCAATTAAATTGTACATAATAACTGTATTTATATTAAATTAAACAAACTTGTATTAATGAGCCTCAGCATGATCGTCTACTGCCATACCAATAAACAGTGCGGAAAGCATTGTAAAGATATACGCTTGTAAAAAAGCTACTAAAACCTCAATTAATGTTATAAAAAATGATAACAATAAAGACAATCCTGTTGCACCAACAACCCCTAAAGATTCTTTTAGTGTAAACATAATTGCAATCAAACTCATTACCACAATATGACCTGCTGAAATGTTTGCGAACAAACGTACTAGTAAAGAAAATGGCTTAATAACCAATGCACCTGCCAATTCTATAATTGCCAATACGGGTCGTATTAAAACAGGAACTCCTGGCATCCACAACATGTGCATCCAATATCCTTTTGTACCACTTACCGTATAAATTACCAAAGTAAAGATTGCCAAACAAGCGGTTACCGCCAACTGGCCTGTAACGTTAAAACCTAAAGGGGTTAATCCCGCTAAATTTAATAACCAAATAAAGAAGAACACCGTTAATAAGTACCCTGTAAATCTTCTATAGTGCTTCTCGCCAATGTTTGGTTTTGCGATTTCATCACGAACATATAAAACCAATGGTTCTAAAGCCCTCCCAAAACCGGTAGGTATTTTTTTTGTTTTGTATTGTCTCGCAAGTTTAGAAAACCAGAAAAGCATTAGCAACCCGATTACAATAAGACCGAATGCACTTTTTGTAATTGAAAAATCTATTGCTTTGTGCGCATTTGTTGCGTGGTGTGCTGCGTCAAAAGAAATTGTTGCCGCACCCGAATCGAGTTCATAAATTTTTGAATGGATTTTCGCAAATTTTACCCCATTTCTTTCTACGATTACGTGCCCATCATCGTTGTGATGAAAAGCAGAGGACATAAAAGTTACCAAGCCTTCACTTGACCACAAAATTACAGGCAGTGGAAACCCAAAGTGTTTTCTCTCTCCCGCATCGCTCGTATACGAAAATAAAGAAAAATCATGGGAGTCTTTAATATGATGCAGAATGTATTCTTCTACTTCATTTTTTGTATTTACACGACCGCCATCGTTTTGGCCATCCTGTTTTTTATCAGATTCTGATGCAAAGCTAACCGCTGTAAAAAGGGTTATTGCTGCTATTAAAAGAAATTTGATTGTTTTTTGTGCAATCCTCATTGTAAAAATACGCTTTCTAAATTCCGCGCAAAGATAGGGAATAATTCAAAAGCACAAACTTTTTTTTATTCTTTTTGATTCAGAATTTTTAATACAAAAACAGCTTCTATCAGTAAGAAAACGAAAAGCGGTATAAATAGCGCTACTTTTTCTGCAATACTAAACGAATCAACTACAAACAAAGGGTCATAGAAAAAGACTACAAACAGCACAAGCTTGAGAACAAGTGTGCTTAAATAGATAAATCCTAATTGTGGAAAAAGTCTTTCAAAATTAGAAACCACTCTTAAATTAACACATATTAATGCTGAAAAAAAAGCGTGAAAAAAATATACTTTATCGATAGAAAAAGAAAATTTCAAGTCCAGAAATTGAGCTAGAAATTGATGTGCAGAAGACCCAATTAAAAGTAAAAGTGCAAAGAATAAAACGTATCTAAAAATATCTTTATTCATTAATCCTATTGGCTTGTTTTATTAATGAATACATCGCTAAGAAAATAGCGCATAAAGTAATTGTTTCTGTTAAAAAAGTAAACTCCAATTTCCGATCCAACCATCCACCTAGAAGAAACCCTAAATATATAGTTGCCCCCATTTGCAATCCTGCTCCAGAAAGTTGAAGTGCCTTATTAAGCGGTTTTTTCGGAACGTTTTTCTCCTTCATTGGCTTTATTTAATTCTTTTAAAGCACCTTTCATTGTACAGGTTGCATTAAATGTTGCTCCGGGCTCTACTGAAAGTTTTCCGACAGTTACATCTCCAGAAATATTTGAAGTAGCTTTTATCGTCAAAGTAGCTGAAGCCGAAAGTTGACCAGAAAACCTACCCTCTATGTCCGCATTTGCAGACTCTACGGTTCCTTTTACAAATCCCTCCGCACCAACAATAACCCTTCCACTTGTCTTTAAGGTTCCCTCCAACACACCGTCTATTCTAAAGTCTCCGTCTGATGTGATTTCACCTACAAACGTGGTGTTCTTTGCAATTATATTTCTTTCCATAGTTCTAGGTTTTTGCATTTCTTGTTGCTTGGATTTATTGTTAAACATACCTATTTAGCTAACTGTTTTAAAATTTCCTTTGCCTTTTTCCCTTCGTCCATATTTCCATAATTAACCGCAACAAATTCCAATGCTTTTTTATAGGCCTCTTTATCTAAATATTTACCAATTGCAAATGTTTTTAACAATTCAAATTTAGGCATTAATTTAGAATCACCAACTTCCGGCAAAACCTCATTTATACGATCTACCGTCTCTATATACTCCTCGTTTTTATAAAGGTAATAAAATTCTTTATAAAGATTTGCTAGCTCATTTACTTTTACTGCTGTCGTTGCTTTTTCTTCAGGGTTTTTTATAATCTGCGCAAAAACGGTTTTTGGATACTCTGTAAGAATTATATTTTCGTAAAAACTTGCTTTTGCCACATCTCCTAAATCCTTGTGGGCTTGATATAGGTGCCAATTAATTGGGAGTACCAATTCTTTTTTTGGTTGCAAAGTTGCTACCCTTTCTAACCTTTGAATCGCTAATTTTGGATTCTTAAATTGTTCTTTATAAATGAGACCCAACTCGTATAAAGCCTGATTTCTATGTATCTTTAAACTATCTATTTCTTCTTTTAATATTGGAATTGTTGCTAAATAGCTATCCAAGTCATGGCGCATGTCTTTTACTGCTACCGTCTCAGAATCTTTGCTTTTTCTTCCAAAACTTGCTTTTTCCGACCAACGCCAATTATCTTCTAGCTTCCTGTTTCCCCAAACTTTTTGAAAGTCTGTTTTGCCAAATCCTAAAGATTGTGAATTGTAAAAATACCACTTTCCTTTATTTGAAGAAGTTAGCGTACTTGCTGTTCCTCCAAAGGCAATTTGATTTAACTTCAACTGGGCAGCTTCTTCGTCTGCATTTTTTAATTTATTAATATACTTCTGAAAAAAAGCTGTCTGCTCCGCTTTAGACAAAGAGGCGATTCTTAAAATGCTATCGTTTACTGCAACAACCTCCTCAAACTTAATTAGAGATGCTAAGTTTTTAGATTTTCTTTTTACCCTGCGAACCCGCAAATCTATCGTGTCCAAAGCAACTTTTAGAACACTGTCATAATAACTATTTGCTAATTGATACTCTGAATCTCTAAAATATAGATTTCCTAAGCCTTCGTAGGTAAAACTTTTTTGCTGTGCTTCCTGAGTTTTTGCTCGTAAAGATTTGTTGTAATACGAAACAGCAAGACCAACACTGTCCTTTTCTTCATGCAGCAAAGCAACTTGATAATACAACTGATCCAAATAAGGTCGGTTGTCTCTATTGTCTATTAATTTCTCTAACCTATTTAAAATATCACTTGAAATAGAATCGTTAAAAGTGTTTTTTGCCAACGCTATGTTTGCATGAATTTTATATTTTTTAGGTGCATCTTTAAATGCCGTTAGTTGGTTAAAGACGACTGCTGCAGAATCTTTTTTATTCTCTTTTGCATACATCTGACCTAATACAAACATGTTTCTAGCTGCCTGTTCTATATTTCTTCGCGTTCTTGTTGCTAATATTAAATGCTTTTTTGCGTTTTGCAAACTATCAGACTTGATATATGCCATTGCTAAGGCGGTATTCGCTTGCTCTATAATTTCGGGATCAAAATCAAGCTCTAAAGTATCTTTTACAACCAACAACAGCTTCATGGTTTCAATGGCGAGTTCTTCATTATCCATTCTAATGCTGGCTTTTGCCCGCCAAATTTTAGTTTCTGCAATTAAACTAGCATTCGGATAATTCGCAATCACATAATTAAAAGCCTCTACAGCAGGAACAAAACGTTGGGAATAATAGCGTGCTTTCCCCAGTAATAAATAAGCATCATCTATTTGACCGTTTCTTTCTAAACCGTCAATATTCATCCCGTGCATCTGAATTGCCTTTACCGCTTTTTCTTCTGCTCTACTAAAAGGGCTTTCGTTTTTTGTCTCTTTATTTATTTCTGTTTTTTTATTTATACTAAAACGCGCTCCAGGAAGTGCCTTCTTAAGAATTGGTATTGCTGTTTTTCGATCATCAAAAACAATAGGCTCTATGGGTAATTGCTTAAACCAATCATCTTTATACCCTTCATTAATCGCTTGTATTCCTTTTTCAAAAGCCTCTTCACCATTAAATAAAATATTAAAGTATGAGGTAAATGCATGATAATTTCTGCTCGAAATAGTATCTTTTTTCGCACTGCAAGCAGCTAGCAAAAATAAAAGAATAAGGTATAGAAATGTTTTTTTAATGTATTCCATAAATTAAGAAACTCTTATCTAAAACTAATTTCATTTGAAAATAGTATAAATTAGTGTGTAAAAATAGCAATAAAATAAGGATGTCCTAAAATGAACCCGTAAAATCTCTTTTTCTTTTCACTTCAATAGAAAAAATTAGAGATTTTACGAGCGCAATTCATGGCTAAAGTTCTTATTCAATAGCAGTTTTATACCAACTACACTGAAAAGTAAAGCTCCAGTTCTTTTAAAGTTGCTGCAGATGTTACAAGGTCCTTAACTACAATGCCCTTGTCTAAAACAACAATGCGCTCGCAAACTTCAGTTACATGTGTTAGGTCGTGGCTAGAAATTAAGACCGTAATATTGCTAGTGTCTGTTAATTTTTTGATGACTTGCTTTAGTCGAATCTGAGTAGTTGGATCTAAGTTCGCAAAAGGTTCATCTAAAATCACCACTTCTGGATTTCCCATTAGTGCCGCAACAATTCCAGCTTTTTTCTGATTTCCCTTGCTTAAATCTCTTAAATATTTTTTCTTCCCAATAATTTCGTCGTTAAAAAAATCTTCAAACTCACCAATAAATGCAGTTACTTCTGCGGCATTCATTCCTCTTAGATCTCCAACAAATTGAAAATACTCTTCTGCAGTTAAATACCCTATTAAAAAAGATTCATCAATAAAAGACCCTGTGAAATTTTTCCAAGCCTCACTTTCGCTTACCACAATATTATTGCTAATAACACTTCCTGTTGTTGGCCTTATTAAATCTAAAATAACATTGAATAACGTTGTTTTACCTGCGCCATTATTTCCAACCAAACCAAAGCTTTGACCGGTGGGGATTTCTATGGATGCCACATTTAAAACTTCTGTTTTTCCGTATTTTTTTGAAATTGTATCGATTGTAATCATGCTGTATTTTTTATTTTAATTATGCTTCTTTTCCAAAAGCGTTAATCATCACGTATTTGTCTTTGATGTATTTTTTTTCGATAAAATTCATCGCCTGTTTTTTTAAAAGCAAACTGATGATTCCTACAGAAGCCACCACAATAAAACCGGAATTATAACCTACAAACTTATTGAAAACCCAAAACAATAACATGGGCAATAACATAAGTGGTACGATGATAAGAAACTGTGTGGCACTAGTACCCTGTGTATTTCCAAAACCACTTTTATTTAAATCGATTTTTTTTCTATTAAAAGAGCCCGCGTACAATAAGAAGAGTGAGTTAAAGCCAATATTAAAAATAGCGCCGGCTGTAATCATTAAAAAAATTCTAGATCCAAAATATAGATAAGGAAAACTCAATACGTATAAAATTGAAGTCATCACCACCATCAAAATCCATTTAGACTCTAAAAATTTCCGATATTTAAAACTCTGACTCATCAGCATCTTATAATGAGCGCTATCCCATGCCGGAATAAACTGACCGTAATTTAAAGTAAAGCCTCCGGTAATAAATAAAGAGGCAAACATTAGCATTGCAGGCATATCCCTATAGGCTTCTTGTGTAAAAAAAATAAGACCATAGAACAAAAATAAAAATGACATTAAGAAGACTGTTTTTGTTCTCTTATTTCTCCAAATTAACCGGATGTCATTTTTTATAAAAGGCGCAACATCCCCAAGTCTGTTCGCAAAAGATAAATCTATAGAAGTTGCTTCCTCTACTTTTTGAGAAACCGCTTCATCCAAATACACCAAGCTTTTTAACTGTTTATAATTCAAATTATACAAGACACCTAAAATTACAAAACCAATTAAAGAGTATACAGGACTTGCATACACCGCGTCAAAAACTTGCCCCCCAAAAACGGTAATATCAAAAACACCAAATTTTTGCAACCCTATGGTTGCTAAAAGCAAAAAGACAATACTGCCCAAAGCAATGGTACTTTTATTAATTAGAAAATTTAAAAAATTTACTGACTGTGTCATTAAAACAACTGCTAACAACCAACCTAAAGCGCCACCCGTGTCATAGCCCTCAATGATCAAAACAACAGCAAAAGGAATATAAAAAAATAAGCTAATGATATTAAAAAGAGAAATTGCTGACTTCCCTAAGACATAATGTACCAACATACTTCGTTTTATCGGAAGTATCAATAAAGGCTTAATGTTCATTACTGGCAGGGTCTGCATCAGGTATCTTAAGACCAACTCTCCTAAAACCACATACAACAAATAGGAGTTCACCAATTGCAGTGGATCTAATGCTGGCAATGTTTTTTTTAATATATAATACCCTCCAACACCAATTGCTAAAAAGGCCACCATAAAATAGAGTACAAAAAATCCCATTATTATTTTTAATGCAATTCCTTTTTGCCAATGTGAAGAGCGGAAAAATTGTTTCCATTCTAATTTTAAAAAGTGTGAAATCATATAATAATATGTTGGTTTAGTACTTGATTAGTAGTTTTAAAATAGGGTTTGTTACAAACGTTGTACCAATTTATACTCTGGATAGGTTTCTATGAGCAATTCCTCTGCTTTTTGTGGAATTAAATATGCCGTCACATAAAACAATAAGACCACGAGAGTTACAGAAAAAGAAAGCAACAACAACCAGTGATTTTCCAGCGAACTAAAAGGAACTCTCGACAAATTTATAAAGTTAAAGCTATTTATCAATGCGACTCCCGTAAAACCTTTTCGTGTTTCTCCAATCATCGATTCCAATAAGAATATTTTCTCTTTTTTCTGTGTTGTTTTTTGTTGCTTTTTTCGAGACCTATACTGCTTTATCAAATCAAAAATAGCAAGGCAAAGCAATGCTCCCAATAATATATATTTTGAATGTGAAAGTTTTAAAAAGAAAAATATAATTAAAAAAACACTTGCTGTAACCGCCAATTTAGGCATGGTAAACCACTCTTTAAAAAAACGCCACAAAATTTTACGGTAGCGCCTATTCATTTGTTTTTGTTTGGCTTCGATAACGTCCATAAAACCAAAAATCCCGAAATTTTTAAAAGATTTGTCCCGAGCTTCTTCAAAGGACAATTTTGGAGATACTTCCCAAATAGCTTCGATATCGTTTGCTAAATGATCTACCAATTCTGACTGCACATCATAAAAATACACGAAGTGCTTTCTGGTGAATTTATAAAGTTCCTGTATGTGGATTTCTGTTAATTCCATAGTTAAAGCACACAATTTGGATATTGTTTTTGAATCTCTTTTTTGTTTTGACGGTATACATACTCTCCAGACCAGTAAAAAAGCAGTAAGAATACAAAAACCACTAATTTAATAAAGCTGGTGCTAAAAATTAAAAAATATATCTCATTTTTCACTCCTGAAGCAAAATTAAAAATCATAACACAGACATAAAAAATATTAAAAAAATAGAGGGTCATGTTTAAGACCAAAAAAGTGTCTTTTTTTGAATTTCTCATATTCACATTAAACAATAATCGAAACCCTAGAAAAATTAAAACGCCACTTAAAACCGAGAAAAAAGAGGCGGTCTCTTCCATAAAACTCATGGACCAATACAAGGCACAAAAGAGCGCCACCATTATCAGTATTTTAGGAAGTTTAAAAAAAGTAATAAGCTGCGCTACCGATTGTTTATAAAATCTTTTTTGAACTGATTTAGTTTTCTCTTTAAGTAAGTTTTTAAAACCATTGTCTTTAAAATCGCTATGTATATTTTGTATTTCTTTATTAAAATCTAATCCAGGATTGTTATTTAATTTTTTCTCTAAAATACTGGCAAAATGATCCACAATCTCCGATCTAACATCAAGAAATTTAACCCCACATTTTAATAGGTATTGATCTATTTGTAAAAGCTGTTCTTTTGAGATTTCCATATTATTCCAAGCTAAATTTAGGATTTACCAACTGTTGCATGGTCCTTAAAAACTCGTGCATCTCTGCAAGCTTACTTGCTGTTTCTTTCGCACCACTCTCCGTTAGTTTATAATACTTCCGCAATCTATTCCCCACTTTGGCGACCTCTACTTCCAACAAACCATCGGCTTCTAATTTGTGCAAGGCCGGATACAAAGCACCTTCTGTAATTTGCAATTCCCCTTTGGTTAATTCCTTTACCTTTTGTGTAATTTCATAGCCATACATTTTATCATTACTGACAAGTAACTTTAAAATAATCGTCTGTAAAGACCCTTTGTATAATTTCTGATTTCCCATTTTTAATGTGTACTCGTGAATGTATGCAACTGCCGTCCTTTGCCGCAAAGACAAAATCAATCGTTCCAAATATACATAATTTTATGATGCATATGAATCTTATGTATAGTTTTTGAACCGAGAAAAACCTGAAAAGTTGTTTTCAGGTTTTTTTATGCTTATTTTTAACGATATTCACTAAAATTAAAATGGCTTTTCTAATTTTAAAACCTCCGCAATAATACGTTCTAATTCTGCTTTTGGCAACGCACCATTTGCCATTTGTGGCTCGCCCTCCATAGGACAAAATAAAACAGAAGGTATGCTTCGGATCCCAAAAGCTGCCGCTAACTCTTCTTCCGCTTCTGTATCAATTTTATAAATGTCTATCTGACCTTCGTACGCTTCAGATAATTCTTCTATAATAGGCGCCAACACCTTGCAAGGTCCACACCAGTCAGCATAAAAATCAATTAAAACAGGTCTTTTGCCTTCAAATTTCCAAACTTTATTTTCTTCAAAATTAAAGACTTTCTCTAAAAAGGTTTCTTTCGTTAAATTTTCTGTCATATTATCTGGTGTTTTTAAATTGTATTCCGTTTTTCTTATTCTTTAAGACAAACATAAACGTTTTAAACTCCAGCGACTTACGAATTAATACTAATTGGAAAAGTTGAAAAGTTAAAAAAAGCAAAAACGGGTAAAATATACATTAGAATAATTAGCTTTGACTATCCTTAAAACCAGTACCCTATGAAAAACAAATTTCTTATTCCTATCCTATTTTTAAGTGCACTTCTTGTTTCTTGCAAGGAAGAAAATCAACAAAACAATAAAAACTTGAAATACCCGAAAACTGATAAAAAACCCGTTATAGATACCCTTTTTGGAACTGCCGTTACCGACAATTATAGATGGCTAGAAGATGATCGAAGTGCAGCAACAGAAGCTTGGGTGCAAGCAGAAAATGAAGTTACTTTCGATTATTTAAGTAAAATTCCTTACCGAGATCAATTAAAAGAGCGTTTGACCCAATTGTGGAATTATGAAAAAGTAGGAACGCCTTACAAAGAGGGAGAATACACCTATTTTTCTAAAAATGATGGTTTGCAAAATCAGTCTGTTATCTATAGAAAAAAAGGAGAAATGGGTATAGAGGAAGTTTTTTTAGATCCGAATACCTTTTCTAAAGACGCCACCACTTCTCTAGGCTCCTTAAGCTTTTCAAAAGATGGTAAAACTGCCGCCTATTCAATTTCTGAAGGGGGCTCGGATTGGCGTAAAATAATGGTACTCGACACAGAAAATAAAACCATCAAAGAAGACACCTTGGTAGATATAAAGTTTTCTGGAATTTCTTGGTACAAAAATGAAGGCTTCTATTATTCAAGCTACGACAAGCCAAAAGGAAGTGAATTATCTGCGAAAACGGATCAACACAAATTATATTATCACAAACTAGGGACTCCTCAAAAAAAGGATGCCCTAATTTTTGGCGAAAAAGCTTCAGAAAAACACCGATATGTTAGTGGATATGTGACAGAAGACAATCGATATTTAGTAATTTCAGCAGCTACTTCTACTTCGGGAAATAAATTGTTTATCAAAGATTTATCGAACCCAAATAGTGTTTTAAAACCCGTTATAACAACGATAGAGAGCGATACATATGTATTAGATAATAGCGGGAGCACCTTGTATTTACAAACAAATTTGAACGCCCCCAACCAAAAAATTGTAAGGGTAGATGCCGCAAACCCTACTCAAGAAAATTGGGTAGATTTTATTCCTGAAACAGAAAATGTGCTACAGCCAACTACAGGTGCTGGCTATTTCTTTGCAGAATATATGGTAAATGCTGTTTCTAAAGTTTTACAATACAATTTTGAAGGTACCTTCATTCGAGAAATAAAGTTACCCGGCATTGGTTCCTCTGCTGGTTTTGGAGGAAAAGCAGATGCTAAAGAATTGTACTTTTCATTCACAAATTACAATACACCAAGTTCGCTGTACCTATTCAATCCAAAAGAAGGGACCTATAGCCCTTATTGGAAACCTGTAGTTGATTTTAATTCTGATGGATATACAAGTTCACAGGTTTTTTATAGCTCCAAAGATGGAACAAAAATCCCAATGCTTATTTCACATAAAAAAGGACTTGATTTAAATGGGAAAAATCCAACAATACTATACGGTTATGGTGGCTTCAATATTAGCTTAACACCTTCTTTTAGCCTTGCCAATGCGGTTTGGATGGAGCAAGGTGGCGTATATGCTGTTCCTAATTTAAGAGGAGGCGGCGAATATGGGAAAAAATGGCATGATGCGGGCACACAAATGAAAAAACAGAACGTTTTTGATGATTTTATAGCTGCCGCAGAGTATTTAATTGCAGAAAAGTACACCTCTTCCGGTTATTTAGCAATTCGGGGAGGCTCCAATGGCGGGCTTCTAGTGGGGGCAACCATGACCCAAAGACCTGAATTAATGAAAGTGGCTTTGCCCGCTGTGGGTGTATTAGACATGTTGCGCTACCACACGTTTACTGCAGGTGCAGGTTGGGCGTATGATTATGGAACTGCGAATGACAGTAAAGAAATGTTTGAATATTTAAAGGGATATTCCCCTGTGCACAATGTAATAAAGGGCCGAAGGTATCCTGCAACCTTGGTCACTACCGGAGATCATGATGATCGAGTTGTACCCGCACATAGTTTTAAATTTGCAGCAGAATTGCAAGCAAAACAGGCAGGAGAAAGCCCCGTTTTAATTAGAATAGAAACCAATGCCGGCCATGGAGCAGGAACACCAGTTGCAAAGACCATTGAACAATACGCTGATATTTTTGGATTCACTTTATTTAATATGGGTTTTAAAGAACTGCCTAATCCCCCAAAAACAAATATTAAACCCTAATTTAAAAAGAGTATAAAAACATAAAAAGACAGCTACAAATAGCTGTCTTTTTATAGTATAAGATAAAAACTGAGAACTACGCAAGTACCTTTTTTGTTTCTTTTTTAGAAAGGTATGTGTTCAAGTATTTTGCATCTCTTTGCACACCGCCTAAAGTAGCAGAGCCTCTTGTGTACAGCCATGGTAAGCCTAAAAAGTACAAGCCGTCTATGGTTTTACTAACACCTCTGTAATTTTTAGGATAGTTGCTTTCGTCTAGTTCAATGCCATCAATCCAACTAAAATTGGGCTTGAACCCTGTAGCCCAGACAATGTTTTTAATATCGCTTACTGTTTGCTTTTCAAAGATTATGGTTTTTGCATTCGCGTCAAGCGTTCTTCCAACGCAGGTTATGTTTTCTTTTTTAAATAATGTTTTTACATCTGTACCTATCACAGGCTGCCCTGTTTTACTCAACATTTTGCCAATCCAAGAATATTTATGAGCCGTTAAAAAACCGACTTTGTGAAACCACCACCACAATGTTTTTCCTAATATTTCTTGCGGAAGCGAGGTGATATTTGTGTTTCCCGAAAAATAAACAGCCGCTTTCGTTTTAGAAATTTCGCTTAAAATCTGTACTCCAGAATCTCCAGCGCCAACAACTAAAGTAGCACCCTCTTTTAACTGCGCAGTACTTTTATAATGTTCGCTATGAATCTGTAAAACGTCTTTAGAAATCTTTAAATGACACGAAGGTGTAAATGGTTTATGAAACGGACCCGTAGCAATAATTACATTTTTTGCTTCAAACGCTTTTAAATTGCTTTTTAATTTAAAAACCCCATCTTCTTTTTTTAATGAAGTGATTTTGTGATTAAATGCTACTGGAATCTTAAAAGTAGACACGTATAGTTTTAGATAATCTGCAACCTCATATTTGTCTGCATAGTGCCCCTTCTCGTGTGGAAATTCTAAACCCGGCAAACTATTAAATTCAGAGGGTGTAAATAACTTTAAAGAATCCCACCTTTTTAACCAAGGTGCTCCTATCTCTGTATTTGCATCTAACACTAGATAGTTTGCATTTTGTTTGTGCAAATAATACGCAATAGCCAAACCAGACTGTCCAGCTCCTATGATTATATAATCCTTCATGTAGTGTTTTGTGGGTACAAAAATAACCTATTTAAAAGAGCTTTGCTTAAAATATAAAATTAGTTCCTTAAAATAACTGTTTCCAAATTTTACTATATTTGGTTTTCGTTTAAAAAAACTTACGTTTAAAGAAAATAAAACCTTATTTCTAAGCAACTTTCTTTTAAGTTTTATCGTCTATGTGTTCGTATGATATTAAAACACGAACATTATCAGTTAAATAATTAAATAATGCATCTATGAAAACAATAAAAAAAGTTCTTTTCACTACCGCAATAGCAGCGCTCGTTTTTGTTGCCTGTACGAATGAAAAAGAAGAATCTGCAGGAATCACTTTGGAAAACATGGATCTCTCTGTAAAAGCATCCGATGATTTCTTTAATCACGTAAACGGAAATTGGATAAAAAATACGGACATTCCAGAAGATCAAACTTCATGGGGAGGTTTTAATGAGCTTCGTAAAAAAACAGATGCAGACGTATTAACTATTTTGAATAATGCCATTGCAGAAAGAGATTTCCCGAAAGTGAAAGATGCACAAGGAAATGATATCGATTCAGATCAAGAAAAAGCTGTAAACTACTACCAAACTATAATGGATACGGTTGCAAGAAACCAACAAGGAAAAACCCCGGTAATGCCTTTTCTAGCAAAAATAACAGCCATTAAGACAAAGAAAGATGTAGAAAACTATATTATAAACATGGCACCTTACGGTGGTGTTGGGTTCTATGGGTTTGGCGTTTATAACGATTTAAAAAACAGTAGCGAATACGCAGGATATATGAGCGGAGGGTCTTTGGGCCTCTCTAGAGACTATTATGTAGATGAAAAAGTTGCAGATAAGTTAGAAAAATACCAAGAGTTTGTAGCAAAAATGATGCAAGAGTTTGGTAGTGACGAAGCTACAGCAAAACAAAATGCTACGACCATTGTTGCTTTTGAAAAAAGTTTAGCAGCACCAATGATGACGAAAGAAGAACGCAGAGATACTCGAAAAATGTACAATCCAATGTCTGTAAAAGAGCTTACAGCTTTAGCACCTGCCATAGACTGGAGTGCACATTTAAAAGGAATTGGGGTTGTAGATTTAGATAGAGTTATTGTTACAGATCCTGGATACTTTAAAGCTATGAGTGCTGTTTTTGCAGCGCGTTCTGTAGAAGATATAAAGCTTTTATTACGTTGGAATACTATTAATAACGCTTTGGGTTCTTTATCTACAGATTTAGAAACTGCTAATTGGGAGTTTTATAGCAAAGAAATGCGTGGGGCGAAAAAACAACGGGCAAGAGATGAGCGTGCTGTAGGAAACTTAAATGGTGCTGTTGGTGAAGCTTTAGGAAAACTGTATGTAGATGAAAAGTTTCCGCCAGAAGCAAAAGCGAAAGCAAAAGAAATGATTGACAACGTATTATTGGGCTTCGAAAAAAGAATTGCTGGTTTAGAATGGATGAGCGAAGAAACAAAAGAAAAAGCCTTAGAAAAACTACACAAGTTGACGGTTAAAATTGCCTACCCAGATGTATGGAAAGACTATACTGAGTTGCAAGTAAAGGGGCTTGAAAATGGGGGGTCTTATTTTGAAAATGCCATCAATGTTACCAAGTGGAACTATGACAAAAATATGGCAAAACTAGGACAAGATGTAGATAGAACAGAGTGGGGAATGTCTCCACAAACGGTAAACGCATACTTTAATCCCGTAAATAATGAAATTGTTTTTCCAGCCGCAATCTTACAACCTCCTTTTTACGACTACCAAGCGGATGAAGCTGTAAATTACGGTGGAATAGGTGCTGTTATTGGACATGAAATTTCTCATAGTTTTGATGATTCTGGTGCTCGTTTTGATGGTGACGGAAATCTTAAAAACTGGTGGACAGAAACAGATTCTGAAAAATTTGCAGTCATTGGAAAACAACTTGTAAAGCAATACAGCGATATTATTGCCATTGATAGCATGCACTTAAATGGCGAATATACTTTAGGAGAGAATATTGGAGATTTAGGGGGCGTACAAGCTGCTTACGAAGGCTTACAAATCTTCTTAGAAAAAAGTGGGAGGCCTGCAAACATCGATAACTATTCACCAGAACAACGTTTCTTCCTCTCTTGGGGTACTATTTGGAGAACAAAAATGAGAGATGAGGCATTAAAAAATAGAATTATGACAGATACACATGCACCGGGAATGTACCGTGCGTATATGCCCTTAAAAAATGTAGACGCTTTCTATACCGCATTTGATGTAAAGGAAGGTGATAAAATGTACTTAAAACCAGAAGAAAGAGTGAGAATCTGGTAAGCACAGGGTGTCTTTAGGTATTAAAATTACTGCGTACATCTTGAAGTTAAAAATTAAAACCGATACCTCCGTATCGGTTTTTTTTATAAACGCACTTTTTCTTGCGAACCACAGAACGAAAAGTAGGGACCTTTTATAAGCTCCTGACTTCGTAGGACCGCTAAGAATACCTTATTTTTGTATCATGCTAACAGTTGCTTCTATTTCATTTGGATATACTAAAAAGAAAACCGTTTTAGATAATTTCACCTTCACGTTAAAAGAAGGAGAACACTTATGTGTAATGGGCGAAAGTGGCTGTGGAAAATCAACCCTTTTAAAAGCTATATATGGTTTATTAAATTTAAAAAAAGGAGAAATTTATTGGAAAGAAAATCAGGTTTTAGGACCCAAATTTAACTTAGTTCCTGGGATGGATTTCTTTAAATATGTAGCGCAAGATTTCGATTTGATGCCGTATATTTCTGTAGCAGAAAATATTAAAAAATTTCTTTCTCGTTTTTATCCCGAAGAAAGTGAGCTGAGAACACAAGAACTCTTAGCTGTTATCGAAATGACCTCTTTTGCTAATACCAAAGTAAAAAACTTGAGTGGTGGCCAAAAACAACGGGTTGCTATTGCCAGAGCCTTGGCAAAAGAACCCGAATTACTCTTACTTGATGAGCCTTTCGGGCAAATTGATAATTTTAAAAAAAACTCCTTAAGAAGAAAGCTATTTGCCTATTTAAAAGAAAAAAACATTGCCTGTATCGTCGCCACGCACGATAAAAATGATGCATTGTCTTTTGCGGATACCTTAATTATTATTAGAAATAAGAAGATCATTGCAAACGGTGCTCCAAAAAAAATATACAATGAGCCCTCCGAGAAGTACATCGCTGCTTTGTTCGACGATGTCAATGAAATTACTTTAGATGGTGAGAATGTATTATTGTATCCGAACCAAATTAAAATCACAGAAGCATCGGTAACCAGCGCGCTTCATTTTAGCGCACAGGCAACTATTCTAAATTCTTATTTTAAAGGTTCTTATTGGTTAATTGAGGCTGTTTTTAATGAACAAGTAGTGTTTTTTAATCATTTTTCTGATTTAGAAAACCATGCTGAAGTTACATTATCTCTTGAACCGTATAGGGTATCCCATTAAACGAAAACACCTTTTTTTCTGAGGCACCTAACAATAACTTGCCTATTGGAGACGCTGCGGAGACTGCAAAATATATTCTATTTTCAACAACAAACTGTCCCGCACTTATGCTTAGAAAATAATTCCTTTTGTCTGTAATAATAACACTCCCTAAGTGTGCCTTTTCAGCAACCTTTAAAATGTTCACCTTCGCTAAAATCGTTTTCATTTGACGAATGCCCTCCAACTGCTGTCCCGCTTTTTCCATTTCCAACTGCAGCATTGCGCGGCCTGTTTCATGTTTATCTCCTGCCGAGCTCTTCGTCTCTGACTCAAGCGCCTTTTGATTCGAAGAAATTACATCTGCTACCGTTTGTAAGCGTTTGTTTACAAATGCTTGGCAATAGTCAAGCAACACTTCTTTAGTTTTTAATTGTAACATATTTCATCTTAATATTCACATTGTCTGAAAGCACCAAACTACTGCTCCCAACTCCAAAATCTCTTCTATCTAAAACAAAATTAGCTGAAAATATATTTCCATTTTTTAAGCTTCTAATTTTTAAAAAAGTTTCTACCTTTTTTTCCACTCCCTTTATCCTTATAATACCTCTTAATAGGTATTTAGAGGCTGTTATTTTTTCTATGGCTTTAGATTCAAACACAATCTTTGGATATTTAACAGCGTCAAAATAATCAGGAGCTAATAGGTGCGCATCTCTAGCCTCTGAATCTGTAAAGATCGAGTTCACGCGAAGTACCGCATTGAAAAAAGACTCTTTTACAGGCGCAGCATTAAAATTACTTGAAATAGCAACCGCTTTAAAACTACCGGCTACATTAAAACCAAAATTTCGTATCGTAAAAGTTACAACTGTTGCTGTCTTATTTTGAAGCATCTCTTGAGAAAAGCAAGTGAAAGCGGTTAAAATAAACATCATTATTAGGCTTTTTTTCATCTTTAACATGCTGCTGCTTTTTTAAAATTCATTTTAAACTAAATAAATAAGCTCCGTAATCCCCATGATGAGAAATGGAACAAGATTTCGTTAACCGTATTTTTTCGTGATAAAACAAGGGAGCGCCAACCAATGTTTTTCTCTTCTCTATTTCTTTAGGTAAAATCCCCATTGCTGCTGCAAGTCTTTTCTTGATCGCCTTATTTAATTCTTTTGGCACTCCTACTGCGCAGAATAGCTTTCCTTTTTTTTGAGTTTCACGAGCCAAAGTATGCAGGTGAAAAGTATCAAAATAAGAACTTGTATAAAATTTCATTTTTTTAAAAACAACCAATCCTTCACTAGAGGAAAGAATACTGCATTCAAATTTTTGTGGTGCAAAAAATCGTTTTTTAACCGATTGTGTGTAACATTTATAAGCCGCTTCTTTCATAGACCAAAACAGCCAAACCTTTAAAAAAGGATCTTCAGAAGCATGTATTTCTTCCCGCTCTCTTTTCGTAAACTGCTTTTCTAAAAACCCTTTTCGCCGCCAACTACTTGCTGTTTTCGCAAGTTTTAAATCAACAATGTCATTTCCAATATTATGCATTCATTTTTTCTTGAATTACAACTACTGTCGCCTTTACGGAAAGCATTTTCTCCATAGAATCATTATCTATCTCTATATTGAATTCATCTTCTACATCTAAAATAATATCTACCAAATTAGCAGAATTTATTTCTAAATCATTAATGAAGTCTGTGTCTTCACTCATGTTTTTAAATCCTTCCTCATTTTGAACATACGGTTTTACTAGGGTTGTTAATTTTAATATAATTTCTTCTTTTGTCATTTTATTTTGAGTATTTTTTAAAGAGTACACACGCATTTACATCGCCAAAACCAAAACTTGCTTTGGCTAAAATAGTAACGTTTTTTTCAATTATTTTAGTTGGAATTTTATCCGTGTCAATTAATGCCACTATTTCTGGATGCACCTCTTCACAATTGATGTTCGGAAATATAAATTGACCTTTTAGTTGTAAAACCGAAGCCACACATTCAATCGCCCCAGACGCCGCCAAGCAGTGACCCACCATCGACTTTAAAGAATTGATATATGGAAAATTACTTCCTTTTCTGTCTAGGGCTTTTGTCCAATTTTCTATTTCTAAAGAATCTTTCGAGGTTGCCGTTAAATGCCCGTTAATTACATCTATTTCTGTTGATGTAATTTCAGCATCCAACAATGCATCCGTAATACATCTTTGGACCGCTTCTGAGTTTGGAGCCGTTAAAGTTCCTCCATTTCTTTGCCCTCCAGAATTAACATTCCCCCCTAAAACCTCTGCATAGATGGTTGCCTTTCGAGCCACAGCACTTTCTAAGGATTCTAACACCAAAGCACCCGCTCCGCTTCCTGGCACAAAGCCTGCAGCGTCAGCACTCATTGGCCTTGACCCTTTTTCTGGAGTTTCATTGTGTTTATAAGACATCACTCTCATGGCATCAAATCCACCCCAAGTATACAGGCTACTGTCACTTGAACTGCCCACTAACATGCGTTTTGCTTTTCCTGATTTTATTCTTTCAAAACCCAACAATAAAGCCTCTGTTCCCGTTGTGCAAGCAGAAGAGTTTGTTGTCACCTGATTCCCCAAACCTAAGATCCCGCCTAAATATGCAGAAATTCCGCTTGCCATTGTTTGCACTACAGAAGTACTTCCAAGGCGGCGTACCTTTTGATCGTCTATTTTATAAATTGCTTCCCGAAGTTTTTCAATTCCCGAAGTTCCCGTTCCAAAAATCAACCCTGTATTATAGTCTAAACTAGAGCTTTCATCAATAGAAAAACCAGCATCTTTCCAAGCATCAATTCCCGCTATACAGCCGTACAAAATAGAAGTGCTGTTAAACCCCCTCAGTTGCAAGGGAGTTAAGTATGTCGCCTTTTTTTCTTCGGAAATCTTTGGGATTCCACCAATACAGCACGAAAACCCTTTGTCTTTTAAGTGCTGATGAAAAGCAACTCCTGAAGATCCTGTTTTTATTGCATTTGTAAATGCGGATACCCCAACACCATTTGGTGCTACTACTCCTAAACCCGTAATTACAACTCTGTTTTTCATCTTATTTAGTTAGTATCATTCCAGAAATAGTTCCCCGACAAACCAACTCGTTTTTAGAATTCATCATTTTCACCTTACACTTCAATTTATTAAATCTAAAATATTCTTTTTCTGAAATTACGGTTACTTTTTCATTTGGCAAAACAGGTATGTAAAAATCTGTTTGATTAGAGGTCAACGCAATTTGTAATTTTCTTTTAAGCACTATTTCATCTTGCAATAAATAAATACCTAAACAAACAACACCAATCTGCGCCATTGTTTCGGTTAATATAACACCTGGTGTTATTGGGTTTTCCTTAAAGTGTCCCTTGTAAAAAAAAGCCTCTTCTTTAAATATATAATTTCCTGAAACTCCATTTTCGGAGATCTCTGTAAGCGCATCCACAAAAAGAAATGGCGGTGCATACGGCAGGTTGTTAATAATTTGTTCTGAATTCATTTTTATAATTTTACCACTCTAACAAAATCCGTTGTGCAGAAAATCCTGGGCCAAAACTCAACATTAAACCTCTTTCTCCTTTGGCTGGGTTTCTGTCCATAAAACGCTCTAAAACATAGAGCACTGTTGCGCTAGACATATTTCCGTATAGTCGCAACACCTCTTTTGTATCGTCTATATTCTTCCCTAAAACACCAAACAGGTCTTCTACCGTTTGAACAATTTTCTTTCCACCTGGATGAAAAATCAAATGCTGTATGTCGTCAATTGTGAGGTTGTTTCGTTCTAAAAAGGGATGCACAATTGCAGGAAAATGCTCTGAAATTTTCTGCGGAACCTCTTTATCTAAAATCATTTGTAAACCTGTATTTACCAGCTTAAAACCCATCATACTCGTTGCGTCATAAAAATGATACATTGCCTCATCTATAATTTCTGGCCCCTTATCCTCTTCATAAGAAGAAAGAATAACCGCAGAGGCGCCATCACCAAAAATCGCTGCACTTACAATATTTGTCATCGAATAGTCGTCTAACTGAAAAGTCGCTGTGGGCGCTTCCACCGCAATTACAACCGCTCTTTTATTCGGGTTTGCCTTTAAGAAATTTTTTGCATAAATAATTCCTGATACCCCAGCAGCACAACCCATTTCTGTAACTGGCAAGCGAACAATATCTTGCTTCATCTGCAAAGCGTTAATCAAGTAAGCATCCATAGAGGGAATCATAATTCCCGTGCAGCTCACCGTAATGATATAGTCAATATCCGTGGCTTTCAATTGTGCTTTATCTAGCGACTTTTTAAGCGATTGTTCTGCTAATTTTACCACTTCCCTCGCGTAGATATCATTTTTTTCCTCAAAAGAAGTTGCAATAAAAACTTCTGCTGGGTCCATAATTGAATACCGCTTATCCACTGCAGCTCCCTCGAAAAGCTTGATAACCTTCCGCTGAAAACGCGTGTCCTGATCTTGCATCCATAATTTTACAAACGGAATAATATCTTTTGTGTCTCGGTAATATTTTGGAAGCTGTTTTGCGACCGATGTTATTCTTACTGCCATTTATTTTTGAATTATCCATTGGAAACGGAATGCCCATTTCCAAGAAATTTGTGATTTCACCTGTATTCTTTTTGATATTTTAACCAAGTCTTTTCTTTTAAAACCTCTTAAAACGGAAGTTAAACCGTCTTCAATTATCATCTTGTTTTTTATAAAAACAGACAATAGCATAAATAAATAATACGCTAACGTATGCCTGTGGAGGTCATTTACTACAATCGCTATCTTTGTCTGTTTCAGTGTATTCTCTAAAAAAGACACCAAAGGATCTTCTTTAAAATGATGTAAAAACAGTGTTGCCAAAACAACATCAAACGTTCTCTCTTTAAATTCTTTAGAAAAAATATCTTCCGTTATAAAACTTAGTTCAGAGAATTCCGTTGATAGTTTCTTTGCATACGCAATTGCCGTGGGATTGGCGTCCATACCAATCAGCCTCATTTTATACCCGTTTTTTCTACCAAACTTGGCAACATCCCTTAAAATATCTCCGTGCCCGCAACCAATATCGGCGATGGTTAATTCTTGTTCTTTCGGGTGGTTTTTTAAAACTTTTTTTAATGATTTTACGGTCATTGCATTTCCTCCCAACCAGCGATTGATGTTTTCTAGTTTGTCTAAGGTGTCTCTTAATAGATCTCCTCCAATCGAAAAATCATCCATTAACTCCTCTTTGTCTGTTCTCTTTTTCGTACTGATGAAAAAATCCATGTTCCCTGCTTCGTTTTAAAATTTATAATGCCTTTTTGGAATTATATTTTCATTGGTTTTCCGTGTGTTTGTTTAATAATAATCGGTAACAAAAAAGGAATTCTCTTTAAAGCCTGCAATAAAATGGCTGCAACCTTCTCTTTTCGGAATAGCATTGCTATAAAATGTCCTGCTTTTAAACGAAAACGAAACTTTTTATTCCACTGTCTAATATATTGCTTTTCCAGTTCCTTTCTTGAACTCAAAAATCCATTCAAGTAATTTAGAATCAGTTTAGATGCAATTTGAGCGGATTGAATTGCCATACTCATTCCATTTCCACATAAAGGATGAATCATTCCTGCAGAATCACCACACATTAAAACATGATTTTCTACAGGCTTTTTTGTTTCAAAAGAAATCTGACTAATCGTAATCGGGTTTTCAAAAATTGCCTCAGAATTCAGGTATATCTCCTTCAGAAACTTGTTTTTAAAAACAACTTGCTCTTGAAAGTCTTGGATATTCTTATACTTTTTAAAAGATGAGAAATTGGTGATATAACATAAATTGATTGCATTGTTTTCGACCTTAGAAACCCCGCAATAACCACCTTTAAAATTATGGAGTGCTACTAAATCAGCAGGGAAGTCTCCTTTTACATGAATTTTTACTCCTAAGTAAGGCGCTTTTTGCTGAATAAAGGCCCGTTCCATTTTCACGTCTAATAAAGAGCGTTTTCCAAAAGCACCGATTGCCACCTTTGAAGTAAACGTATTGTTTTCTTTTGTTTTAATAGTAAAAACACCCTCTGAAAAAACAGTGTTTAAAACGGTGTCTTGTATAATTACTACGCCATTTTCTTTTGCTTTTTCTGACAAGACAAGGTCAAGCGTGTAACGTGAAATTCCAAAGCCTCCTAAAGGTAATTTTGCAGAAATAAGCTTGCTTTTTGTAGTCGATAACTGAAACTTTTTAATTTTTACAGCACCAAAATCAAAAGGATTGATGTCTAAAAAAGCTAAATACGGCAATACTTCGTTTGAAATATATTCTCCACAAACTTTATGTTTTGGGTATGCGTTTTTCTCGATCAACACCACGTTTTTACCACACTTTGACAGGTGTATGGCATTGCATAAGCCCGCCAGCCCTCCACCAATGATTGTAACATCAGAAACGTTGTTGCTTTTTATATGATTTAAAGTGTCTGTGCTTTTCTTCATTTATGTTAATAATTCTCCCAGTTCCTTTCCTACCAAGCTACCAATTGCAACACCCATTCCCCCCAAACGAACTCCACAAAAAACATTGTCAGAAAGCTGTTTTACAATTGCTTTTTTCTGAGGGCCAACACCCATTATTCCGCTCCATCTATGTTCAATTTCAAAAGACGTATTTGGTAAAATGATTTCCTTTAAAATTTTTTCTAATTCGTTTTGTATGCGCGGTGTTTGCCCGAAAACAGCAGTTTCTTCCGTCTTAAAATCAAGGTTTCTTCCGCCTCCAAACAGAATCCGATTGTCGATGTTTCTAAAATAATAATAGCCTTTGTCTAAATGAAAGGTTCCCTTAATTTTTAAATTTTTAATAGGCGTTGTTATTAAAACTTGCGCTCGCGCTGGTTGCACTTCTTCAGCTACAAATTGCTTTGCAAAACCATTTGTAGCAATAAAAAGTTTCTGTGTTTTAAAGTTGATTTTATCTGTTTTTACCTCCATAGAACTGTCTTGTGTTACAAAACTTTCCACGGATATATTATTTAGGATCTTAACCCCTAATTTCTGAACCTTTTGAAGCAACTGAAAAGCCATTTTTCCGGTATCAATCTGGCCTTCAAAATTATTGACAATATATTTTGAGTGTACCTTTTTGAAATGGAATGTATTATCAGAAACGGAAAAAACATCCGACTTAAAAATAGGGTTTAAAAGATCATTTATTACTTTTTTTTGAGAAATACACTCCTCAAAGAACTCTTCTGAGTCACACAATTCAAATCCTTTATTTTGCTGATAATCGATATTTTGATCTCCTAAATTCTCTCGCAATAGTTGTAGCCCCCTCCAACGGTTGTCTACCAAGTTATAAACCTCTTCCGTTGAATGCGTGCTTAAGTCATCTATTAATTCTGAAAGGCTTCCAAAACAGGCAAATCCAGCATTTTTTGTGCTTGCCCCTTGGGGCAACATGCCTTTCTCTAAAATGACAATCTTTGCTTTAGGGTGCTGCTTCTTTAGCGTCAAAGCACAATTTAAACCCACAATCCCACTCCCCACAATCGTAAAGTCTACGTTCGAAAACCACTCTTTTAATTCCCAGTAACTATAATTCATTATATATGTTTTTCAAAACAAACACTGTTTTTTTTTCCGATGTATTGTCCGTAATTTGGGATTACTTTGTAAGCATTTTTAAGATAAAAGTTTACAGCTTCAACCTGTCTTTTTCCCGTTTCTAAAATACACTTTTTATACCCCAATTCTCTTGCAGAAGTTTCTAATTTTTTTATAATGTTTTGCGCAAGCCCTAAACCTCTTCTTTCTGAGCAAACAAACATTCTTTTTATTTCAATCGAAAAAGCGTCATACTCTTTGATCGCTCCACAACCCACGGGAACTCCGTCTGCATACAGAAGAACAACACACTTTAACGCTTCTGTACTATTAAACTGATTATAAAATGCGTGCTCATTGCCATCAGTAATTTTTAAGTAGGCATCCAATTGGTGTATTAAGTTTATAAAGTCTTGGTTTTTAGCATTGGTTTTTATTGTTTTCACTTTCATTTATCTCGGGTTTTTAGCATCTCGTTTTATAAAGTCTCCAAAAATTCGGGAAAGAAATGCTCTTCTCAGGAGGCTGTCCTAAAAATCAAACTTCAGTTGTACCCAAAAAGGAACCGCCTCCTCTGTATTTAAATTTCCAAAAGACAAACCAAGTAAACGAACAGAGTTTGTAATTTTCTGCTGATATAACAGCTCTGAAACTACAGGAAAAAACTCTTTTTTCGTCTGCATAAAAGCAGGCATTGTTTTACTCCTTGTTTGTTGAGTAAAATCTGAATATTTAATTTTTAAGGTAATTGTTTTCCCTTTTGTATCCGTTTTTTTCATGCGCCGCTCAAGTTCTTCTGCAATCTTTTCTAAACGCGCTATCATAAAAATTTCTGAAGAAATGTTTTCGCTAAAAGTGCGTTCTGCTGCGATAGATTTTCGAATTCTATTCGGCTTGACTTCGCTATTATGAATTCCACGAACAATATGATAATAGTGAGCCCCTGACTTTCCAAACAGTGTAACCAGCTCTTCCTTGGTCTTTTTCTTCAAATCATTACCCACAAAAACACCTAGGTTGTACATTTTTGCAGCAGTAACCTTACCAACACCATAAAATTTATTTACAGGAAGTACTTCTAAAAAGGCAATTACCTCCTCTGGGTTTATTGTTTTTTGTCCGTTTGGCTTGTTAATATCTGAAGCAACTTTCGCAAGAAACTTGTTAATTGAAATACCAGCAGAAGCCCGTAAACCTATTTTATCGTATATTTTTTTCCGTATTTCAGTCGCAATCAGGCTTGCGGAAAGATTCCCTTTTTTATTCTCAGTGACATCTAGATAAGCTTCATCCAAAGAAAGCGGCTCTACCAAATCCGTATATTCGAAAAATATTTCTCTTATTTTTAGGGATATTTCTTTGTATCGCTCAAAATCTGTCTTTACAAAAATTAAATGTGGACATTTTTGTTTTGCCAAAAAAGAACTCATCGCAGATTTCACTCCAAACTTCCGAGCCTCGTAGCTCGCTGCAGAAACCACTCCTCTTTCTGCGCTTCCCCCTACTGCAATTGCTTTGCCTATTAATGCTGGATTGTCTAACTGGGCTACCGACGCGTAGAATGCATCCATATCTACATGAATTATTTTTCTAAAAGGTCCCTGCAACTCCATCAATCAAAAATACGGAATTTGCAGTACTATTTTCAAAATTCTCGGTTCAAAAAGCGAACCGTTATTTTTAGTACCTCCTGAAGCTCTCGAGACATTTCCTCGTGCTCCCAAGGATGGGAAACATTGAAAACATGGTCTGCTTTCTCAATCACTTTAAAAATGCTTTTAGGGTTCCATAAGTGCAAGCTTTCCGCCTCCTTAATAGAAACGGAAGTATCACGATCTCCATGAATTATTAATTGAGGAATGCTTAGGTTTCGAGTCGCTTTCTGAATATTTAATCGTTTTTTGTTTTTATCAAAATCCTCATAAAATTGGTAAAAATGTGGCATTTCCTGCTTAGTTCGTCCATTTTTTACATAAAAAACCCCTTTTTCGGCCCATTTTTTAAAATCTTCTTTTTTTGGAAACCGCCCTTCATAGTTAGAAACCCCTGCCAACGAAACTACTTTTTTAACACGAGGGTCTTCCGCTGCTTTTAGCAATACGGTGCCTCCCCCTCTACTGTGTCCGATTAGAGAAATATCGGCACTATCTACCTCGTTTTTGAAATCAGGATGCACAGAAACCCAGTCAATAATACATTGCAAATCATCTCCTTCTTTGGTATAGTTATTATTCCCAAATGCTTCTAAATCTGGAAAGTCAATGGGTTGTTCGACAGTTCCTCCATTGTGTGAAAAGTTAAACTTTACGAAAAAAAAACCCGCATTTGAAAATGCCTCCGCCATTAAATTCCAAGCGCCCCAATCTTTAAATCCTTTATAACCATGACAAAAAATAAGCACTTTCTTTGGCTTCTCTGTTTTCTTAAAAAAAATATCTGCTACTAGCGGTTTGTTGTGCTTTCCTTTGACGATTATGTTTTTTATCCTTTTCATCTCGCTATAAAAGTGTTTTTATTGCTGTAAAAACTGCAATAAACCCTGTTAAAATGGCTAAAATTATATTAATGTCATTGGTGAGTTTTCCTGTGAGCTGTTGTACTCTTTTTGCAAATTTCCCATATAAGAAAAGTATCAAAAACGTACCTAAAAAAGATCCTACAACAAAAAATAATACAGGAACGGTATCGAAACTGAATAAGGTAAAGGCCTCCAAAGCAACGATTACCCCACAAAAAAAGGGGATTGCAAACATATTAAAGGCAGACAACAACAGCCCTGTTAAAAAAGCGTGCTGCTCTTTCTCTGTTTTCGCTTCAACTGAAGTTTTATTCTTCTTGGACTCCCTATAAAAGTAAACTGACAGTAAAACAAAAATAAAGATTCCAGCTTTTTCTAACGTTTCTAAGATATTGGGGTTTTCTGAAATATACCTTGTTAAAAAGACAGCTATATAGGCCTGCAGGAGGACAACTAAAGAAACACCTAGGGCGTACTTATTTGTTTCTTTTTGCCCTTTTTCTAAACTAATTTTTAAAGCAGTCATGTTCAACATGCTTGGCGTTATGGAGCCAGCAAAAGAGAAAAAAAAGCCGAGAAGAAAAAGAGAAACAAGCATCATTTAAAATTCTAAATGTAAAGATTGGCTTTTAAAATAAACTGTACAAAAAAACGCATCAAAAATTGATGCGTTTTCTACTTTAAAAAATAAAGGTAAAAGCCTATACCACTCCTTGCGCTAACATTGCATCTGCAACCTTTACAAAACCAGCAATATTTGCTCCTTTAATATAATCTATCGTTCCGTCTTCGTTTTCACCGTATTCAACACAAGAATCATGAATATCTTCCATAATATCTTTTAATTTATCGTCTACCTCTTTACGAGACCAGCTCAAACGCAATGAGTTTTGACTCATTTCTAAACCAGAAGTGGCAACACCTCCTGCATTACTTGCTTTTCCTGGAGCAAATAATATTTTTCCTTTTTGAAATTCGTGAATTGCTTCTGGCGTAGAAGGCATATTCGCCCCTTCAGAAACACACATACAACCATTCTCAATTAGTTCTTTTGCTTCAACCCCATTCAACTCGTTTTGAGTTGCACACGGCAGTGCAATATCACATTTCACAGACCACGGTCTTTCTCCTTTTATAAATTTTGCATTGGGATACTTTTCTGTGTACTCACTAATTCTTCCTCTTTTGGTATTTTTAATGAACATTACGTGCTTCAACTTTTCGGTGTTAATGCCGTCTTCATCTAAAATATAACCTCCAGAATCTGATAATGTTAAAACCTTGGCACCTAATTCAATTGCCTTTTCTGCAGCGTATTGTGCTACGTTTCCAGAACCAGAAATCACAACTTTTTTTCCATCAAAAGAATCTTCTTTGCGCAACAACATGTTCTGTGCAAAATACACAGTACCGTATCCTGTTGCCTCAGGTCTAATTAAAGAACCACCCCAAGAAGCTCCTTTTCCTGTAAGTACTCCCGTAAAAGTATTGTTTAATTTTTTATACATTCCGAACATAAAACCAATTTCACGTCCTCCAACACCAATATCTCCTGCTGGAACATCTGTATTGTGACCGATGTGTCTAAACAGTTCACTCATAAAGGCATGACAAAAACGCATAATTTCATTATCCGATTTTCCTTTTGGATCAAAATCAGACCCCCCTTTTCCTCCACCCATCGGTAAAGTGGTTAATGAGTTTTTAAATACTTGTTCAAAAGCTAAAAACTTTAAAATACTTGCATTCACAGATGGGTGAAAACGCAAACCGCCCTTGTAAGGTCCAATTGCTGAATTCATCTGTACTCTATATCCTCTATTTACTTGTATTTCTCCTTTGTCATCTACCCAAGAAACCCTGAAAGAAATTAATCGCTCTGGCTCTACCATTCTTAATAAGATGTTTTTACCGTGATAAATATCATGATTGACGATATAAGGAATCACAGTTTCTGCAACTTCTTGAACGGCTTGTAAAAATTCTGGCTCATGGACATTTCTATTTTTGACCAAATCCATAAATTCTTTAATTTTTAATTCCATAATTTAGGGTATGTTTTTTTACGAATTACATAATTATTTTGTAGCACAAATATAGTTAATTTCTGAATCCGCAATTAAAAAATAGTTTTTTATTTACCCTTAAAACCTCTTTATTTCAATCGATTTCGAGAACTGTTACTGTTTTCTCAACTTTAGGTTGATAAAGGGGTATAAAAACACTAAATTTGCCCTTTAATTTTAAACAAAAATGTTAGATAAAATAAAGGAGCTTATCGGTGATGTTCAGAGTTTTACAGCGAGCACACAAAAGGAAGTAGAAGTGTTTAGAATTAAGTACTTAGGAAGTAAAGGCTTATTAAAAGAGTTGTTTACAGAGTTTAAAAATGTTGCTCCTGATGCTCGTAAAGAATTTGGGCAATCTTTAAATACCTTAAAAAAAGCGGCAGAAGAGAAGGTTGCTGAATTGACGGAAGCACTTGAAAACACAACGCATCAAAAATCTTTTTACGGCGACTTAACCCGCCCTTCCGAACCCATTGAATTGGGGTCTAGACATCCTATTTCACTGGTAAAAAATAAAATTATTGATGTTTTTAATAGAATTGGTTTTACAGTATCTGAAGGCCCCGAAATTGAAGACGATTGGCATAATTTTACCGCTTTAAATTTGCCTGAATACCATCCTGCAAGAGACATGCAGGACACCTTTTTTATTGAACAAAATCCAGATATTTTACTAAGAACACATACTTCCTCTGTTCAGGTTCGTTATATGGAAGAAAACACGCCTCCAATTAGAACGATTTCTCCGGGAAGAGTTTTTAGAAATGAGGATATTTCCGCAAGAGCGCATTGTATTTTTCATCAGGTAGAAGGGTTGTATATTGATACTGATGTTTCTTTTGCCGATTTAAAACAGACCCTTTTATACTTTACAAAAGAAATGTTTGGAAAGTCTAAAATACGCTTACGCCCCTCTTATTTTCCTTTTACAGAGCCGAGTGCAGAAGTAGATATTTACTGGGGATTAGAAACCGAAACAGACTACAAAATAACAAAAGGAACCGGGTGGTTAGAAATTATGGGCTGCGGTATGGTGGACCCCAATGTTCTAAAAAACGCCAATATTGATCCAACAAAATACTCTGGCTACGCATTTGGAATGGGCATAGAGCGCATTGCAATGTTGCTATATCAAATACCAGATATTCGAATGTTCTATGAAAATGACAAACGTTTTTTAGAACAATTTAAATCCGTGATATAATGAAATATTTTACACAACTTTGGGATGAAGCAAGGGATGATGCATATGCAAGTTGGGGAACCTCAACCTGGTATTTTGAAACAAATGATGCAGATGAGGTTTTAAAGCAAATTACTGTTTATAAAAATGGTAAAATCACAAAATATGACTTAGATCGCCAAGAAGATGAATTTGGTGGTTTGTGCGAAGGAGCATTAACTATTGATGATTGTGATGGTGATGTCATTACAAAGGAGGAATTTTATACGCTTTGGTAATTAAAAGGAATCTCAATCTTCTTGCTTCCAGTATTGGTCTCATTATTTTTGGTTTAAATAGTTTTTTTGAGTTTATCCCTTTTGAGAGTCAAAAAATCAATTCTCTTATTTTAATGCTCCTTTCTACAAGTAATTTTGTTCTTTTAATTCGAGCGGTAAACAAAGAAACTAATTTAAAATAATTCGTTTTCAGGGGTCTTGAAGGGCGATTAACACATATGAAAAAAGACATACAAATTCCCGCGGTTACAAACGTAGAAATGGCAATGGTTTATGAATACAACGATATTTATAAAACTGATGATTGGAATGTCTACCTTATTAATAATAAAAAGGTGCCCTTAGAAATGCTTGTTATTGTTTCTCAAGGTTTTTCTGAAAAAAAAACAACTTCTTTACTACGTAAAAAATTAGCAGTATTACCTGCAAATTCTTTTGCCAAAATTGAATATATTCAGCCAGAATTGTTCAAACTAAACAACCGTTTTCAAGTGACTTTTTTCGAGGGAAACACCTTGTTCGAAAAAACATTTCTCTTCAAAGAAAACACGGTTAAAGAGGATGCCTTAGAAACTATTTCTGAAATTAAAAAACAAGGCATTCTAGCGGAATAAAAGTATCACCCAAAAAAACCAATAACCAAATACATAATCACCGTGATTATTCCGCCCACTAAAGCATAGGGAAGCTGCGTCTTCACATGGTCTATGTGATCACTCGCAGAAGCCATAGAAGATATTATGGAGGTGTCTGATATTGGAGAGCAGTGATCTCCAAAAATTCCACCACCTAAAGTTGCCGCAACAATAATAGTGATGTCGGAACCGTGGATGTTTGCCATTGGAATTGAAATTGCCAACATAATTGCAAAAGTTCCCCAAGAAGTTCCTGTAGAAAATGCAATAAAAGAGCTTACTATAAAAACGATTGCAGGCAATAACTCAGGAGATAACCAGCTTTCTGTAATATTAGCAACATAATTACCTGTATCTAAAACCTTACAGGCGTCTCCAATGGCAAACGCTAACAACATTAACAACGCCAAAGGCATCAACTCGCTAATTCCTTTTAAAGTTAAAGTAACCGCTTCTTTTGGCTTCATAATTCCTTGTATAAAATACATGATCATAGCAACCAATAAAGCGGTAATTACCGCATATAAAACAGAAGAAGACCCAGAACCCTGACCGATGGCTTGTGAGGCATGATTTAACAAAGAAGATGCGTTTTCAACAGCACCCCAGCCAGTATAAATTAAATTAATTGGCATCATAAAAACCATGACTAAAAGCGGCACAATCATATTGTAAGCCTTAGCTTCAATTCCTTCTTTTGGCGGAAACGAAGTAACGGCATCTGAAACCATGGGTTTCGAATTAGGGTTCATTAACGCTCCAGTTTCTCTAGTTCTTTTTTCAGCCTTTTTCATCGGTCCGAAATCTTTTTTAGTAAGAATAACAATGAAAACAATAGCAATTGCCAGTAATGGGTAAAAATTATATTTAATAGAAGCTATCATAACCGAAAATGGTTTATCGATACCTTGTGTTAACAGTAATCCCATAATAAATGCACCCCAAGCATTAAAGGGAATCAAGATAGAAGACGGGGCAGAACTAGAGTCTGCTATATAGGCTAGTTTTTCTCTCGGTATTCCTAATTTATCAAAAATTGGACGATATAGAGTTCCTACAGTTAAAGAACTTATACTGGTTTCTACAAATAAAAGTAAGCCTGTACATGTTGCTAATACCTGAACCATTATCCTGCTATACCCCGATTTCTTTTCTTCTAATTTTACTAGCTTTCTGTTTATAATATTAATAAAACCCTCTACACCTCTAGAATATTGTATAAAAATTAGCAACGCACCCACTAAAGCACTAAACATAATCGTTCTTGTGTTTCCTTTAGATTGAAAAACATTTACCATGCCCTCAATCATTGCTAAGGTTCCTGCTAACGGATTCCAGCCTTCTACAATTAACCAAGAAAACCAAATACCAAACAACAGCGCTATGTAAACTTGTTTTGTTTTCAAAGCTAAAATAATAGCAACAATTGGCGGTATTACTGAAAGAAATCCATATTCCATAAAAAGAAATTTTAATTTGGTTAAAGGTAATAATTAAAAGAACAACTTATAATAGACGTGGCAACAACCGCCATAATTTCTAATAATAAAATAAAAAAAGCCAAAACAGATTGTTTTGGCTTTTTAATTTAAAATTTGAAACTAATTAATTAGAAACTATAATCTTTTTTATTGACTTCTTATTTCCCTGTTGAACACTTAATAAATAAATGCCCGATGAGATGTTTCTTAAATTTATTTCTTTTGTGAAGGTTCCGCTGTTAGCAGCCTCAGACACTTTTAGAATCTCTCTTCCTTGTAAATCAAACAAACTTATAAATGTTTTTTCAGCACCTAAGTTTGTTGCTTTAACATTAAAACTGTTTTTAACTGGGTTCGGCCAAAAGGAAACCCCTTGAAGTTTGTTACTATCTATACTTAAAGTTGCCTCTCGTATGCTTATTGTGTTGTCTGGCAACCATCCTTTTGCTGCATTCACTATATCTACTTTAAATTCGTCACTAAAAGAAGAATCCTGTGTATTGATGAATTTTAAAGCGCCTTTTGATAGATTTTTTTGCACAAATGTATCGCCCACAACCAAAACAACTCCCTCATATTCTAAAAATCCTTTTTGGGGCAATGTTACTAAAGTATATACTTGTGTGCCAGCAAACTCTCCCTCTGTAGTGGCAAGCATGTTTTCATCCGAAATTGTATAACTCGTATTCTTCTCAACAATAATATCTGAAAGCTCTAAAGAAGGTTTATTTGTGTTTACCATCAAATCACAAAGAGTAATGCTAGCATTGTTTATTTGTCCTCCGTCCCCGTTGTATCCGTCAAAAAGAACTAGCTCCCATACACCAATAGCGTCTTCTCCGTAAAAAGGTATGCTCATGTTGTTTTCAGGGGCAACAGCTCCTGAAATTGCAGGAGTATCACTACTACAGGCTAACTCGTCTGCCGCATCATCAATTGTAATATTCTGGATGTCTGGAACACCGTCTCCTGAGCAGGGGCTTGTGAATAAAACAATCTCCTTATTTATACTCGCGGGTGCCTTTAAAGAAATTTTCAAATCTCCCGGCCACGTATGATTAATATCTGTGTTTACAATAATCTTATCAATAATTGCATTGTCTAAGACGTTCATTGGAACAAAGGCGGTAATACCTGCGATGGTGTCGATGCTTGCTGATGAAAAATCTGTCGCCTCATATGTTCTAGAACAATCACTCATTCCTGTTTGAAAACTATATGTAGGAGAATATTCTCCAGTAACACAGGAGTTTTCGGGCTTTATTCTCCAATAATAAATAGTATTATTTTGCATTCCTTTTATTGTAAATTTTGCATCGTAGCTAGTTTCAGTAAATAGAATTGACTCGAATGAAGGACTGTCTGAGACATCCACAATGTATAATTCTGCGTTGTTGTTTTCTTGCCAAGAAAAGTCCATTTTTGCCGCTGTAACACCTGAAAGCCCAATTGCAGGATACAATGGTGAAATTTTTTCACCTAAAAAGGATGGGTGATTTACCCTTAACTGAATCGGTGTTGTTGTAGTCTCATTCCCGTTGGTTCCTGTTACATTTATAGTATACAAACCCGGCACAACATTGTCTAAATTTCCAAAAATTGCTGTAAAACCTCCATCCGAACTCATGGAGTTTTTAGATAAAATTACATTTGCGTTTGCCGGAAGACCTGTTACTGATAAGTCGGTAGTTCCTCCAATTGTTTCAACATAATTAAAAGCAAATGTAGCTGTATCGGCGCATGCTGTTTGATTACTTTGGCTTGTCAATAAAGCGATTCCTGAAGACACCCCTGTAACAATTAAAGATACTTTTTGCGACCCACCTTCTAAGACTTCTTTGTGACTAATTGTTATGGTGTACTCGCCAGAAGCGTTTTCTATTTCTATCCTTTCGTAAGGGTCCACTAAGTTGTCTCCTTTTTCATTTGTATTCACAGATATTAATTTCCAAGGCATGAAGGTTTCTGATTCGTCTTCTGAAACCTTTGTAATTCTAATATCTATATCGTTTACTAAAACAGGTGTTGGATCATTTACGGTTCCTGAGTTTGCAACCCCAGGTAAATCTGTCCAAGAAATCGAAGCCAATAAAGGCGCTATTCCATCTGATTTAACCACAACTGTATAAGTACTCCCATTTATTAATTCAATTTCTGAGATTATAGACTGAAAGTCTTTTTTTGTAACTGTTTCTGCTGCTTTTTTAGCATTCATTAAACCCCAACCTGAAGCTGCGTCTGGACCTTCGATGGCAACATCATCTGCAGTATGCAAAGCCAAGCCTTTTAAGGTAGAGGCTCTCATAAAGTTCCCATAGGTTTCATTATAATATTGTTGTAGTAACAATAATGAACCCGCAACATTTGGAGACGCCATTGAAGTGCCTGAAATTGAATTATACGCACTATCACTTGTATCGTAGGAAGAGTAAAGGCCTGTGCCATTTCCCATAAGATCTGGTTTTACCCTAAAATCGTCTGTAGGCCCCTCAGAGCTGCTTGCGCTTACAGTAACTGAAAGCAATGTACCGTCTGTATTTATTGTAGCATCATTTCCATTTGCAATTACTAAATTATTTTTTGATGTAGAATGTCCTGTTAATTTATCAAAAAACATCTCTTCGCTTAAGGGGTTTGGATTTACAGTATTATCGTTACCCTCATTTCCTGCAGCAACTACCATTAAGTAATATGGCGCATTGTACGCAATATTATCCCAAGTTCTAGATTCATTAGTATATCCTCCAAAATAATACGCTGGAAGTGACGGATTACCATCTGCATCTCTTACGGCAAATCCATAAGAGTGATTTGATATTAACATTCCATTCGCAGCAGCCGCTGTTACTTCAGATTCATCATTATTCCAATCGTAACCAATAGCAGATGCTTTCGGCGCCATTCCTTTTGCTAATGGATCTACTCCAGAAGAAATCACCGTACCTGTAACATGTGCAGCATGAAAGTTTAACACTGCAGAACCATCTCCCACAGAGAACCTACTTTCCCCTCCATCTCCAACATATTCTTGATGTGTAGCTCTTGCGACACCCCCATCCCAAACATGTGCAGTCATTTCTTGGCCCTCAATGTTTAATCCTAAACCGCCATTGTTATGTAAAAAATTAGTTCTTGTAGACGCGGCGGCAGCTACATTAAATGTTCTATAATACAATGGTTTTCCCTCCTTAGAAATTCGTATCAATTCGTGATAAGAACCATTATCGTCTGTATAACTAGTTTTCCAGCCTTTTTTAGAAGCAAGTAAAAGTGCTTCATTTTTTTGTTTGTAAAAAGCTTCTGAATATTTTTCTTTTAAAACCTCTAGCTGTGATAATTGATAATCTTTTATTATTATTTTCTTCTCTTGCTTGTTTTGGGAAATAGCGGATACAGATAGGAGTATAAATAAACAGGTAAAACAATGAAAATATTTGTTTAGCATATTGGTTCTTTATAAGTTGTTTTTTAAAAGAACCAAATATACTACTTTTCATAACTGATTTAAAAACTTTAACCTTTTAAAACACTAATTCTCTCCATTTTACCTTAGAGAATAAAATTTAGTAAGGAAATGAACTTTAGTACTAAAGTGGGTTTGGGTGTTTAAAGTAAATAGTAGCACTAAAAAACTGCATTGTTAATTGGTTTGGTTCTAAAAAACTCAGACACTTTTATACTATAAAAACCGTTAGAAGGATCTTTTGTATAATCTTTAACATGAAAACCCCCAATAATATAGAGGTTTTGATTGCTAAAATGCATTTCAGACCCTTTTAAATTTAAATCTATTTTATATTCTTTTAAAGTTTTTGTTTTTGGTTTAAATGTTATTATTTTACCATCTTCCTGCAAATAAATAAATTCTTTATCTTTGGTTATTGCTGGTTTTCTCATTCCTCTAAAAAGAGTTCCTTCTTTTTTCCACTTGGCTGTTTTTAAATCGAAAGATTCAATTTCTGTAAGGTTCTTTTTGTTGTACCCACCAAACAAATACAATTTGTCCTCAAAAATAATGCCCGTAACCTCTTTTCCTTTGGCCATTTTAGTAAGTAAATACCAATAGCCTGTTTTTAAATCAAAAAAATGGATTTCATTAGAATATTTTATGTTTCCGTTTTTATACTTCTTTATAGAACCACCAAAAACCAACACCTTATTCTTGTAGAGGACACTGCCAAAGTCAACGGCTTGGTGTGGGTTTGTTTCGTCTACCCTTAGAGACAAATCTTTTAAAGAAACAACTTCTATTTTGGGCGACAATAATTCTCTTTTTTTTGTTTTAGACAGCTCCTTTCCACCAATTAAAAGAACAGTATCTCGGTAGAGTATTGCATTGTGATAGGCTCTTTTTATAAGCCTCTCTTTTTGAATACTCCATTTTTTGTCAGAAAGATCATACGATTGAATGTCTCCTAAAAAGTTGTTAAAACTGATTGGTTTCGGTTTACTTAGAACCGCCAAAATCTCTGCTCCACTGCTATGCTTAAGCTGACTTAACCCTTCTTTATGTTTTTCGTGTTCACTTGAAGTATCACCACCAAAAATGTGAATTTTCTGGTTACTAATAATCGAAGCGAAAGAATACACAGCCTTCGGAATATCTAAAAGTTTTTTAAAATCAATAGCCCCTTTGAGATTTTTTTTTGACAAAAGCTCTATACCCGCCAACGTCTCTTGTCTTTCTTTAAGGAATATTATTAAAGGAGTTACCCCTTCTTCAAATACAACTTGTTTTGTTTGGTAATTAAGATGCGTAATAGAAAAAGAAATACTTTCTTTATTCTTTAAATTAAAAGAAAATGCACCTTTTTCACTAGAATACGTTGTTTTATTTATAAAAAAAATATGTGCTTTTTCTATCGGTATATTTGTATCAAAATCTAAAACTTTTAATGTAATTTTTTGAGAAAATAAGGCAACTGAATACATTAAAAAACATGAAACATAAAATCTTCTCATACGGTGTTTTTACAATCAAACGTCAAAAACTATGCCTATATATATTGTTTATACTTCTTTTTCATTTCCGTCAATTTCGGCCGTTAAGTCTAAGTCTAATAATACAGGGTTTACAATTCCGGTAGTTACCACTGTAATTATTGTCATAGTTCCGCCAAAAACTACAGCAGCCACAGGTCCTATTAACTTTGCCGCCAAACCACTTTCAAAAGCCCCTAGCTCATTAGAGGAGCCTACAAACATTGAGTTTACAGAAGAAACTCGACCCCGCATATCATCTGGTGTTTTTAACTGTAAAATAGTTTGCCTAATTACCATAGAGATGCCGTCTGCAGCACCGCTTACAAATAAAGCAAGCACACTTAACCAAAAAACAGAAGACAGCCCAAAAGCGATGATACTTAGTCCGAATATAAAAACAGAAACCAACATTTTTTTACCGGTCTTTTTACTGATAGGAATATAGGTTGTTAAAAACATTGTTACAATACTTCCCATAGAAATAGACGCATTTAAAATACCAAAGCCTTCTGGCCCGACCTTTAAAACATCTTGTGCAAAAACGGACAATATTGCCACTGTCCCCCCAAATAAAACAGCGATCATATCCAGTGTTAATACTCCTAAAATTGCTTTGTTTTGAAAAACAAACCGCACTCCCGCTTTTAAACTTTCTCGCATTGGCTCCCCAATTTTTTTATTTAAAATAGGTTTCTTTTTGATTAAAAACGTACACGCTAAAGACAACAGTACCAAAATAAAAACGAGGCATAGCGTTTTGTCAACACCAATCCAGCTAATTAAGAAACCTGCAGCAAGTGCTCCTGACACCGAAGCCGTTTTCCAGGTACTTGTGCTCCAGGTTGCAGCATTGGGATAGATCTTTTTAGGGACTAATAAGGCTACTAAAGAAAAAATTGTTGGACCAAAAAAAGAACGAAGAAACCCACCAAAAAACACCAATCCGTAAATAGAATATAAAACCGCATTTGTAGACCAGTTTGCAATTATACTTTCCGTGGTTAATAAAAATAAACCAAGACTAATCAATGAAAATGCGCTGGTACAAAGTGCTAATAAATTTCTTTTTTCCTTTTGATCAACGATATGACCCGCAAATAATGCCATTGAAAAGGCTGGAATAATTTCCATTAAACCAATAATTCCTAACGAAAGTGGGTCTTTTGTAATGGAATACACCTGCCACTCAATTACAATAAACTGCATGGACCACCCAAAAACTAATAGAAACCGTACAAACAAAAAAATGTTAAACTCCTTTATTTTTAAAGCTGCATAAGGGTCTAATTTACTCATTAAAGAAGGTGGTATAAAAAGTGACTGTTGATTTTGAATACTCTGGTTTCGCTGTATTAACCGAGCTTCATATTCATTAAGATGGCGAACGTTTGATTAATATCTTTCTCTTTTACAACGATTGTCATTTCATTTGTAGTTGAAATAATTTCCTGTAAAGAAATGTCTGCCCAAGCCAATTGCTTTAAAATAAAATAATAAATTCCTGATTGTTCTTGGTTTTCTTTTGGAAGCTTTATGGTAATAGAAGCCAACTCTAATACGTTGGCTATTAATAATTCTTTTTCAAAAATCTCATTCACAAAAGGTTGTAAGTTTTTACTGGTAACAATATTTGTTTCAAAAATACCTTGAGAAACTGTTAAAAAATAGTCAGAGTTTTCTGACGATTTCGTTAAAATCTTTGCAATTTCCTTTAAAAGTGATGGGGTGTTTTTAAACGTAAAGTCGCACAGGTCTGAACGCACAATTACGTCTCCTAAATCTAATGCCAACTTCTTAATATTTTTTCGAATCCGTAATTCGCTTGCGGGAGACAACCTGTTAATTGCCATCATCACAGCACCCACCTTGACATCTTTTTTTAAAGCTGACGAAACTTCTGCTAAAATAATTCTTGCCAAAGAAGAGACATTTATTAATTTTTCATTTAAAGCCTCTTCTATAAAAGGTGTTTTTCTAATCGTACTTTCTACAACTTCTTGTATTGTTTTCATGCTAATTGTTTAATAAAAGACAATAATGTCCAAAATTAAACAATTAATCTAGTTTATCCGTTAACTTTTTGAATTCTTTTTTTGCGTCCTTGTGAGCGTATAAAACATTATAAACAGTAGTTATAATTGGAGTATTTGCCCCATTCTCTTCCTTTATTTTGAAAGCACTTTTAGTTGCGTAATAGCCCTCCGCCACCATGCTCATTTCCATTTGAGCAGATTTTACGGTATACCCTTTGCCAATCATATTCCCAAACTGTCTATTTCTACTAAAAACAGAATACCCTGTTACCAACAAATCCCCTAAATAAGCAGAGTTATTAATGTTCCTTTTCATTTTATGAACTTTCTTAATAAACCTTTTCATTTCACGAATTGCATTACTCATTAATACAGATTGAAAATTGTCACCATATCCTAAGCCATGTGCAATCCCAGCCGCAACAGCATAAATGTTTTTTAACATTGCAGCGTATTCTGTTCCAATGATGTCATCAGAAATTTTAGTTTTTATGTACCAACTTTTTAAACAAAGACTCATTAATTGAGCATTCTCTTCGTTTTGAGAAGCAATTGTTAAGTATGAGAGTCGCTCCATGGCAACCTCCTCTGCGTGACAGGGACCTGTGATTACTCCGATATTGTCTAAGGGCACATTGTGTTCTTCATGAAAGTGCTCGCCAACGATCAAACCGGTCTCTGGAACGATTCCTTTAATTGCAGAAAAAATGATTTTATCTTTTAATGAGGTATTTAACTTCGCTAATTCGCTCATCAAAAAGGCAGAAGGAATTGCAAAAATAAGCACATCATATCCCTCAACAATACTGTTAATGTCACTAGACAATTCTAACTGATCTGCATACACATCTGCAGCTCTTAGATATTTCGGGTTATGGTTGTTCTCCTTTATATGCGCTATCGACGACTCACTTCTCATATACCAACCAACCGTCTCTAAGTTTTCTGAAAGCATCTTCACGATAGCCGTTGCCCAACTTCCTCCACCCAACACTGCTATTTTTTTCTGATCACTCATCATTTATTCATTTTGAACTTCAAAAGTAAGAAAATTAGTATCCATAGATGAATGCTTCCATGAATTATTATATTTGTACCAAATCATCTCACAAAAAATGACCATACAAATCATCAACAAATCTAATCACGCAACACCCAACTACGAGACCGAAGGAGCTGCAGGCATGGATTTAAGAGCAAATATTAAAGATTCAATCACCCTAAAACCCCTTGAAAGAGCAATTATAAAAACAGGTTTATTCATTGCTTTACCTATAGGCTTTGAGGCGCAAGTTCGACCCAGAAGTGGTTTGGCTGCGAAACAGGGTGTTACTGTTTTAAACTCTCCAGGGACAATAGATGCAGATTATCGAGGAGAAATTGGTGTCATTTTAGTAAACCTTTCTAACGAGCTTTTTACAATAAACGATGGGGAAAGAATCGCACAATTAGTAATTGCAAAACACGCACGTGCGAACTGGCATGAGGTTAGTGTTTTAGATGAAACTGACCGCGGTGCTAGTGGTTTCGGGAGCACAGGTGTTTAATGCAAAAACTATAGTTTTTTATAAATTTGACTCATTTTTCTTACCGCTTTGTGCATTAAATCAAAAGGCAAAAAAATATGGGTGTGATATCGATATCCTCGTTTTTTATAGAACTCAAAAGCGTCTACTTGTTTATCCATAGCATCTAACCATATAATTTGGTAGCCTTTTTTAAATGCCTTTTCTTCAAGCCAGGAAAGTACTTTTTTGCCAACACCCTTTCCCTGTGTTTTGGGGTGGAGATATATTCGATGCAATTTCAATTGTTTTTCTTCAGAAAACCCTTTTAATTTTTCGTCCCACACATACCTAAGAATCCCAACAGTCTCCTTGTTAAAAACAATAAAATAATAGGCTGAGTTTTCTTCCAAAAGGTCCTTAACTACAGCTTTTTCAGCATACTGTGAATTTAAGTACCAGGCACCTTCATCTGTCCAAAAGTGACTGTAAGCCGAGCTGTATACTTTTCCCATTAACGCAAAAAGGCTTGCCGTGTCTGAATTTAAAACAGGTCTTAAGGCTATGTTCTCTGATACTTTTGTCAACATTTTTTACTTTTTACTAAAATAATACTGATTCCTATTTGTGTCGGTTAAGCATTCTAAAAATAAATATTCCCCTCTTTTTCAAATTAAAAAACTGCTGCAGATTGATTCGTTCTGCAGCAGTTTATTGGAATTATTTTGCTCTTTAAAAAGCTATTCTTGATGTTCTATGGCAAGCTTAATTTTTCCTTCAAGCTCATCTGCTAATTCAGGATTGTCTTTAATTAAACCCTTGACGGCGTCTCTACCTTGGCCTAATTTAGTTTCTCCATAACTAAACCATGAACCACTTTTTTTAACAATACCCAATTCAACACCAATATCTAAAATCTCACCTACTTTAGAAATTCCTAATCCGTACATAATATCAAACTCCGCAATTTGAAACGGTGGTGCTACTTTATTTTTAACAACTTTAACTTTCGTACTGTTTCCAATAACCTTGTCTCCATCTTTTATTTGTGTTCTTCTTCTAATGTCTAATCGAACAGACGCATAAAACTTTAATGCATTTCCACCAGTTGTTGTTTCTGGGTTTCCAAACATTACACCAATCTTTTCTCTTAATTGGTTGATAAAAATAACCGTACAATTTGTTTTAGAAATTGTTCCTGTTAACTTCCGCAATGCTTGTGACATTAAACGTGCATGAAGACCCATCTTAGAATCTCCCATCTCTCCTTCAATTTCAGCTTTTGGTGTTAAAGCCGCAACAGAATCAATTACAACAATATCAATTGCGCCAGAACGAATTAAATTTTCTGCAATCTCTAATGCCTGCTCTCCGTGATCTGGTTGGGAAATTATTAAGTTGTCAATATCTACCCCTAAATTTTCTGCATAAAACTTATCAAACGCATGTTCTGCGTCAATAAATGCAGCAATACCTCCTGCTTTTTGAGCTTCTGCAATTGCATGTAAGGTCAGTGTTGTTTTACCGGAAGATTCTGGTCCGTAAATTTCAATAACCCTTCCTCTTGGATAACCACCAACGCCCAAAGCTAAATCTAAACCCAAAGAACCAGACGAAATTGCATCTATTTCTTCAGTAACTACATCCCCCAGCTTCATTACAGCACCTTTTCCATATGTTTTATCTAACTTATCTAATGTAAGTTGTAATGCTTTTAATTTTGCTTGTTTTTCTTTGTCTTCCGCCATAACCCTTGCTATTTTTATTTTAAATAAGTGCCACAAGTTACAAAAATCTGAAGTTAAATTCCTAAAAAATAACATTGAAATTTGTAGTATTTTTACACAAAATAAAAGTTTAATGAGCTCATTCGTAATTTTAAAAAACAAAAAGACCCGGGTTGTTATTGAAAACGGGGAGTTAATTAGTTTTCAAAAAGACAACAATGAGTATATCCATCAAAAAGGAAGTAAGGGCTGGAGGAACTCTGATATTGAAATGTTTCCAATAATAGGACCACTTTCTAAAAACAACTTTAGTGTACAAACCAAAAAAGGAACTGCAATTCAAGACCAGCACGGTTTGCTAAGAGAGCTGCCATATACTCTTATTTCTTCAAGTGACGATACCGCTAAATTCACTAAAAGGTATAAAAAGAATACCGCAATAAAAAACAGTAAATTCCCAAAAAAGTCTACTGAAGAAGAGGTTTTTTGGCCTTTTGATTTTATATTTGAAAAACAATTTACCCTAGTTGACACTCTTTTAAAAATTGATTTTGTAATTACTTCAGAAAAAGGAATGCCCTTTATGTTAGGGTACCACCCTGCATTTTTATTGTCTGATACAGGAAAAGAAACAGTGATCGCTAGAGGCGAAAAGATCAGTTTAGATACTATTTATAAAGCGGGCCACAACGCTTTTCCAGTTTTAAACTCTAGCGCAGTTACTTTAGAAAATATAGGGAAAAGTAATTTAGACCTTTCGATAACAGGATTTAACAACTTCATGCTATGGACACCTGCAAACAATATGTTGTGCATCGAGCCCATTACCCAATACACCTCTTATACAGACGAAAAGTTCTCAGAAAAAAACATGCGCCTTTCTTCAGGAAAAGACCTTTTTTCAGTCACAATTAATATTGTATAATTTGGAAATAGCACACCGGCATTTTGTAATGCACAAACCCTATGGGATGATTTCTCAGTTTATAAATCCCGCTAAGCGAAAGAAAAAACTATTAGGAGATTTGTATAGTTTCCCAAAAGGCACCATGGCTATTGGCCGCCTAGATGTGCCTTCGGAAGGCCTGCTTTTACTAACAACAGATGGGAGGGTTTCTGCTGAAATTAGGGGCGCTCTGTATGAAAAAGAATATTATGTACAGGTAGACGGAAGTATCACCGAAGAGGCGATAGAAAAATTAAAAAAAGGGGTTGAAATTGGTTTCAACGGCACAAAATATGTTACAAAACCCGGAAAAGCATTCGCTATTAAAGACCCTGAATTTCCTTTACGAAGCCAGAAAATTAGAGACGAAAGACACGGGCCAACAAGCTGGATCTCTATAATTATTAGAGAGGGCAAGTTTCGGCAGGTTCGAAAAATGACGGCTGCTGTTGGTTTTCCAACTTTGCGTTTAGTTCGAATTAGAATTGGTGAAATTACGCTAGGAAACTTAGCGATTGGAGAAGTTTTAGAGGTACCAACATTCAACTAAATAAAGCAAAAAAAAAGAGAAGTTTGTCGCCTCTCTTTTTTTAGTCCTTTAAACTCCAATTAAAGTTCAAAGCCGATGTATAGTTGCCAAACTTCATTCTTTGGCTTTTTCTCATCATAAATATCCTTTTGTCCTCTGTGATATCTTGCACCAATACTTAAGCCAGCGTCGCTTTTAAATCCGACACCCAGGTTAACACCCCAGTCAAAACTACTCGGGTCTAATTCTTCTGATGTGTCTCCAAAAAGTCTTTCAGAATCGTATTTTTCCCTGTGTGATATTGAAAAACCAGCCTGTGGCCCAGCTTCTAAAAAGAAGCTTTTTACAGGGTAAAATTTAAGCATTAAGGGGATGTTTATGTACTCTATTTTTTGCGTAAAAGCTCCGTCCTCATCTGTAATTTTATATCCTTGCTGGGAATAAGTTATTTCTGGTTGTACCGAAAAATACTTGCCAAAATAAGACTCCCCATAAACTCCAATATGGAAACCGTGTAATTTTGTAGTTTGAAATGCTCCATCAATAATCACAGAAGACAGGTTGTATCCTCCTTTAATTCCTGCTGTTGCTTTGTTTTTAAAAACCTGTGCGTGTAGTGATGTAATGCCAATAAGCATCATCATACATATTATATATACTTTTTTCATTTTTTTGAATTTGTTTTAAATTTATCTGCCTCCATTTGCCTTTAAATCAGCCAAACAGTTTGCGTCTAATACCGGTATCTCTCCTCCTGTAAGCAAGCTTCCAATTCCCTGGCTCGTTTCTGCTGCCCAATACATTAAACAATTTTTTTCATCACAGTGCTTCGGATGCTCTGGGTCTTCGTGATCGTTTTGTAAATTGCTTCCTAGGTTTGTTAATCCTAAAACGTGTCCAAACTCGTGGTGAATTACAGATGACTCTAACAAGCTTCTGCTTGGTTGAAAAGCCCCACCACTTAAACCTTGTATCGTTTCTTCATAAATTACAAAGGAAGTATTCCAGTACGCACTTCCTAAGATTGAACCCTGATCTGTGTCTCTGGAAGATTTTCCATCAATAAACAATATCCAAACACCAATTGTTGAATTTGTGTTGTAAACAGTTCTATTTTCTTTTTCAATTGCCACCACCTCTTCTAGTGTATAGCTTGTTTTACCCGAAGCTGGAACTTGGTTTTCAACAAAAGAAACTCCCTCTGGTTTAAAGGCCCTGTTCTCAATAAAGGCTTTAAAGTTGGTCATTGCTTTTTCTGTTGGCCTAAAGCCCGTAATGTATCCAACCTCTACAACCATCTTATTAAAAATACTTGCGGAAAGTAAATCATTTGAAGAGGAACCTGTTGCCTGTCTATTAAAAGACGTATTAACAGGATTGCTTGTTTCTTCGTTTATTGCTTCTGGTTCCGAGCTACATGAAAAAAGAATACCACAAGCTAAAACCAATTTTAAAATACTGTGTTTCATATTATTTGTTTTTAAAACTTTACAACTATTGCGTACTCTTGCAATAGCTGCAAAGTTATCATCAACTAACTAACTTTTCTTATTTATATCTTCTGAAACGCCAAGGTTACAGAGGCATCTGTCTTGCTGCTGAATGTAACTAATGTGCTGCTATAGGTGTTTACAACCCAATCATTACCTAAAGCGCTTACAGCGGTGTTACTCTCAAAGTCAATGTTTACAAAGACAGTTGTCTCTGAACTTACCTCATAAGTCCCTGATACGTCTTCCAGTGCTACGTTCGCGTTGTTTCTTGCAATCAGCTTTAAATCATTTGTAAATTCAAATGTATAATCTGCATATTCATTAGCAGTATTCACACCACCGCTTACAAAGGTTTCAACTTCAAAAGTTGTTCCACTTAAAATAGCCTCTACTTCATTGGCTGTCTCTGCAGCCTCTTCTTCTTCTTGTTCTGATTGCATACACTCTGAAATTGCATTTTGAAACGAAGCGTCACTGTTAATCTCAAGAGTTGTTCCGTTGCTTAATACTGCGCTTACTGGGTAGTTTACTGAAAATAACGCATCTGATTGCAGGTCTGTTATAAATAGATATAATTGTTCTTTGGACTGCACCACAACACTTCCAGTTTGCTCTACGCTAATATTATACGTGAGCATTGTAACGGGAAAATCAATAGTCACACAAGAAACAGCATCCTCTCCCTCTGCCTCAGCGTTTTCACAATCCTCTTTTAACGCATCAAAATCAGACTGACTACTTACTACAATCTCTGAATAACTGCTTGTTCTTACATTAATTGGAAAATCAAAAGTTACGGAATCACTATCGTTGTTAAATTCTCCGATAATACTTAAAGCGATAGATAGGTCTAAGCGCGTTAATAATGTAATTGTTTGACCGTTTACCGCCGCTGTTAAGGGGAATAATAATTGTGTACAAGAGTTTCCATCTAGAAAGTCATCATCAGAGCCATCGTTCATGGCCGCTCTTTTATAGTTTGAGGCTGTTGGAGATGTTGCTGAATTTGCATTCGGATTTGTTCCTACTTCTGAGCTTTCTTCACTTTGACAAGAAGTAAAACCCAAAATAGCCGTTAACGCGACTGCTGTAATTAATTTTAATGTTTTCATTTTGATAAATTTTAATTATTAATATTTCCTTTTTCTATAAGTAAAACAACAAACTCTTGTTTTACCCTACCTTATTTATTGAAGACTGATTTTAAGCCTTTCTATAGATAAAACAACCACACTTTTAATTACCCTACCTTTGCGGGTGAAAAAACCTTTTTTTTCTTTCAAACCCCCATATGACCGATAAATCTCTTTGCAACGAGCATTTTTTTAATAAATTTTATACGACACACATACAGGCTGCTAGTAATTTTGCATACTACAAGTCGGGTGACAAAAGCACTTCTTTAGATTTAGCGCAAGAAGGATTTATAAGAGTCTGGGAAAATTGCACTACAATTGATATATTAAAGGCAAAATCCTACTTATTTACTGTTATTAACAATCTTTTCTTAAATAAAGTAAAGCACCAAAAAGTAGTTTTTGCCTATGCCAAAAGCAGCCCCTATTTAGATGTTGACAATCAAAACCCAGAATACTTGCTAGAAGAGGAAGAGTTTAAAGAGCGGCTTAAAAAAGCAATTGAAGGGCTGACGGAGGGAGAGCGAGTTGTTTTTTTAATGCATAGAATTGACGGGAAAAAATACAGAGAAATTGCATCAACTTTAGAAATCTCCCAAAAAGCAGTAGAAAAAAGGATGTCAGCTGCATTAAAAAAATTAAGAACTAAAATACAAGGAATTTAAGGTAGGGTAAAAACCTTTTTAATTGTTAGATAGATAGAAAGACAAAAAATGAAAGAAAACAAGGAGCTTTTAAATTGGCTAAACAGAGAAAGCTCTGAGGAAGAATTGATGCGCTTAAAGAAAGATACAAACTTTAAAACCTTAGAAAAAATTGCATATTATTCTTCTCAAATAGCAACTCCAAAAATAGACGTTGCTCAAGCTTTACAGGATTTAAATCAAAAGAAGAAACAGACAACTAAAAAAGGCAAAGTCAGGGTCTTTAATGCCCGGCAAATTTACAAATATGCTGCAGCTATTGTTATTTTATTTGCAAGCACCTATTATCTAACCTTAAGCTCCAAATCTCAATTTAAAACTGAATTTGCTCAAACACTAGCCTTTAAACTACCAGACAGCTCAGCGGTTACCTTAAACGCAAATTCAGAAATTTCATACACTAAAAAAGAATGGAAAAAGCGCAGGGATATCTCCTTAAAAGGAGAGGCATACTTTAAGGTTCAAAAAGGGAAAAAGTTCACGGTACACACTGCAGCAGGAGAAGTAACTGTTTTAGGTACCCAGTTCAATATAAAGAAAAGAGCAGGTTTTTTTGAAGTTAAAACCTATGAAGGGCTGGTTAGTGTTCGATATAAAGACCTCTTTATTAAATTGCCAAAAGGAGCTGTTTTTAGGGTGGTTAACGGAATAATAGAACGGAATAATGCCTTCGATATTCATAAAAAGTCTTGGCTACAAAAAGAATCTAATTTTAAAAGCACGCCCTTGCGCTTTGTCTTAGAAGAAATAGAAAACCAATTTGGTTATAAAATAAAAACACAGGACATTAATTTAAACACTTTATATTCTGGAGGGTTTTCTCACAGTGACTTAAATATTGCTTTAAAATCTATTACAATTCCATTGCAATTAGCATACAGTATATCGGGTAAGGAAATAACGATCTACAACTATGGGCGCTAAAACCCTGAATATTATTTTTTATTTGTTATTAAACACCTGTTTTACTTTTGCTCAAAATCAAGAAAACAAAAAGCCCTTATCTTTTGTTTTATTAAATCTTGAAAAAAGCCATGCTGTTAAATTTTCTTTTTCTGATGCGGATATAAAAAATATTTTTATTGAAGAGCCTCCAAAGGAAATTACGCTATCCCAGCTTTTATTTTTTTTAAATAAAAAAACTATTTTACAGTTTAAAGCCCTGGAAAACGGCTATATAACGGTCTCTTTTTTAGACAAAAAAGTAGCTATTTGCGGAACCCTTTTAGATTATAATTTATCAAAACCATTATTGTTGGCCACCATAAAAGTAAACGGCTATCCAATAGGGACAACAACAAATAATAAAGGTGTTTTTTATTTAAAAGATGTGCCTATGGAATCAACCATAAGTATCTCTTATATTGGCTTTAAACCGAAAAAAATAAAAACCAAAGAATTATTTATGAATTCCGCTTGTTCCTCAATCTTTTTAGTAGAAAAAGTAGAGGAGTTGTCAGAAATTATAATGCCAAAACTGTTAACCTCTGGACTGCAAAAAAAAGCAGATGGAAGTATTGTATTAAACACCGAAAAATTTGGAATTCTACCCGGTTTAGTGGCTCCCGATATATTAAAAACAATTAAGATTTTACCCGGTATAGAAAGTGTGAACGAAAGCATTTCCAACATCAACGTTCGTGGTGGCACAGGTGACCAAAACCTAATGCTCTGGGATGGAATTAAAATGTATCATTCTGGTCATTTTTTTGGACTTATATCTGCTTACAACCCCTACCTAACAAAAAAAGTTTCTGTTACTAAAAACGGCACAAGCAGTGCTTTTTCAGATGGTGTTTCGGCAACTATAAATATGCAAACAGCTGATAAAATTAAAAACAAAATTTCTGGAGGAGCTGGCTTTAATATGTTAAGTTCAGATGCTTTTGTAGAGGTTCCGATAAAAGAAAACATTGCACTACACCTCTCTGCCAGAAGGTCTTTTACCGATATTATCACCACCCCAACATATAATAATTATTTCTCACGGAGTTTTCAAGACAACTCTATTGTGTCTAAAGTTGAAAACAACACGGAGTCTAATTTTTATTTTTACGATTACTCTTTTAAAATACTATATGATATTAACTTTAATCACACAATACGTGGTAATTTTATACATATAAAAAACAATTTAGAATACTTAGAAAAGTATACCAACGAAACGACAACAATTGAGGAAAATAGTACTCTAAAACAAGAGAATTTAGGTGCGAAAATTAATTGGAATGCTGATTGGAATTCAAGGTTCTCTACTAATGTTTCTGCTTTTTTCTCGGATTATAAAATAAACTCTTCCGATTATAATAAAGATACGGATCAATTTCAAACACAGTTTAATACTGTTTTAGAAACTGCTGTAAGAGTGCATTCAAAATATGAGCTTTCTAGCGTATTTTTCTTTACAAATGGATTTGTATTTAATGAAATTGGCGTTAAAAACAAGACTACGGTAAATGCACCTACATTTTCAAAAACGATTAAAAACATCTTATTAAAAAGTGCTTTGTATTCTGAAATCGAATACAGTAAAAACACTTCCTATGCAAGATTTGGACTGCGTGCAAACTACTTTGATAAATTTCAAAAACTTGTAATTGAACCAAGAATTACTATCCGGAAACAATTAAATCCTTTATTATCTTTAAATTTTGAAGGTGAATTTAAAAACCAAACGACCGCACAAAAAATTGATTTTGAAGACAATTTTTTAGGAATAGAAAAAAGAAGGTGGATTCTTTCAGATAATAAAAAAACACCTATTATAAAAAGTAAACAAGCCTCTTTTGGAGTAGCGTATAATAAAAATAAATTATTTATAGATCTTACTGGGTTTTATAAAAAAGTAGAAGGAATTACTGCCGCTAACCAAGGTTTTTACAACAACACCCAAAGTTTTAATTCTACAGGAAATTACGAGGTAAAGGGAATAGAATTCTTAATAAACAAACAAACAAATAATATTAGTACTTGGTTTAGTTACACGTATTCAAAAAACGAATACACATTTGATGTGTTTGATCCTAAGAAATTTTCCAACAGCTTAGACCTTTCACATTCTTTAAGTGCTGCTTTTAATTATGATATTAACAAAGACTTAAAACTTTCTTTCGGAGGGGTTTTGCGCTCAGGAAAACCGTATACCAAACCAATTAAAGGAAATGAAACAATACAGAACGGAAATAGAACTATTGTAAATTATGAAAACCCTAATAAAGAAAGATTGGCAAACTTCTTTAGATTAGATTTTTCTGGAAGCTACAAGTTTGCTTTTTTAAAAAAAACAAAAGCCACCATTCGTATGGGGTTCACTAATATTACAGACAAAAAAAATATTATTGACACGTACTATGTGGTGGAAATGAAAAATGAAAATAACGTATCGAGAATTAATAATTTTTCGCTTCCTTTTACACCTAATTTAAGTTTTAGGGTTCGTTTTTAGCGCTACCTTCTTATCATTTCTATGTGGGGAATTCCATCTTCCAAATACCCGTTCCCTACCTGCGTAAAATGATGAGACTCATAGAATTTTTTTAAATACTCCTGAGCAGAAATTGTAATTATATTTGTTTTAAAATGACTTTCTATGGCGTTTATAGCGGCTTTCATTACATCGTGACCATATCCAAACTTACGCTCAGACGCTAGAACCAATACCCTACCAATACTTGCGTTTTTAAAATAATCTCCAGGCTTAAATATACGCGTGTATGATACAATCTTGTTGTTTTTTCTACTAAATACATGTAGTGATTTTTGATCTTTAAAATCAATATCTTGATATACACAATCCTGCTCTACTACAAATATTTCAGAGCGTAACTGTAAAATTTCATACAATTCATGAATTGTAAACTCCTTGAAAGATTTAATTATAAATTCCATAAAAAAACAGCGATGTTATATTTAAAAAAAGTTTGTGACGGTTAACCTGCGCATGAAATTTTCTGAACCCGATCTCCATGTCTACCTCCTTCAAATTCTGTTGAAAGGAAAATATCTACAAAACCAATTGCTTGTTGCAAAGAAACAAAACGTGCGGGAATGGTGAGTATATTTGAATTATTATGTTGTCTTGTTAATGCTACCAGCTCATTGTTCCAGCAAAGTGCAGCACGAATTCCTTGATGCTTGTTCGCTGTCATTTGTGCACCGTTACCACTTCCACACAAAATAATACCTAAAGTTGCCTTACCGCTTTCTACAGCAATTGCTGTAGGGTGAATTGCATCTGGATAGTCCATTGAATCATTAGTATCCGTTCCAAAATTTAAAACTTCATACCCTTTCTTTTGTAGATGATTTATAATTTCAAACTTGTAGCTTGTTCCTGCGTGGTCATTTCCAATGGCAATTGTCATAATAGATTGATTTTAATTTAGTTGTCTCTTACAAAAATACTGAAACTAACGGAATCCAACAGTTATAAACATTCTAAATTTATACAATTTTAATAACTGTTTAATTTCTAAGTATTTAGTAGTTTAAGAGAATGTTAAGAACTTGAAATGAAAAAAGAATAAGTTTATTTGGTAAATATAAATATTATTACAATACTCCGACTCTTTAGACATACACAACTTTTTTTATAAGTTTTTGATAAAAGTTTATAAACATAAAATTTACACTTTATTTACATCTTTCACTTTTTAGTTATTGATAAAAAGAGGTTCATAGCCGTTTATAACTTTTGTTAATAAGTGCACATTAATATTGATTTATAAGGTTTTATATAGTTCACAACATGTATACTTTTTTTAATAAGTTAGATTACAAAAGTAAATGGTAATTTTTTATAGTAGCTATTCACATACTATTATAAACACTATTGTTTTTAAAAATTTAATAAAAGAAAAAAGTAATATACTATAGAATGTTCATAAGTGTAAAAAAGTATTAAAGCTTAGACAAGAGCTTCCATTAAACTAAAGAGATTATCATATTATGGAATTACAAATCTAATTGCTTTTTCTATAATAGTTACATTCACTTCACCAGAATCTATTAGCTCACCATCTGCTTGAATAAAAGGTTTTACTCCTAAGGGAATTACCTTAATTTGTTTTGTTTTATAAGTTTCTATTTTTCTATGATGTACAATTTTACCATTATATAATTTTTTAATATTGAGCACAATATCTAAGAAATTAAAGTTTTTTGCTATGGTAATATCTAAAAAACCATCGTTCATTTTTACATTTTCTGTAAATTGCATCCCTCCACCAGAAAATTTACAAATTCCAAACAAAGTCATCAAACAATTTTCTTCTATTATTTTACCGTCAAAAATTATTTGAAATACCGTTTTCTTGTATAAAAATAATCCTGCCAAACCACTTAATAAGTATGCAATTGCTCCAAATCTTTTAAGTTTATTTAGCTTATTAACGATATAACCATCATACCCTAAACCAGCTACGTTATTAAAGTAGGTAATTTGATTTATTGTTTTTAAAATACCAATATCTTGTAGATATGTTTTCTTTTGACAGATATATTCAATTGCTTTTTCAATATTTTTAGAAATAGCATATGTTTTAATCCAATCGTTTCCAGTTCCTAAAGGAATGACAGCAATTGTTATATCAGAAGATTTTACATATCTTTGCATCATTATTCCGTTAACTACGTGATGTAGTGTTCCATCTCCACCAACAGAAATAATATTTTTAAAGCCTTTTTGAATTGCATCCTGTACCAGTTCAATTTCGTGTTTAGAAAACTGTGTAAAAGCAAAAGAATAGTCTAAATTCTTGTGTTTTAGTAATTGTTGGATTTCCTTCCATTGTTTAGAAAAATTCCGATTTCCAGAAGTAGGGTTTGCAATTACAAACCAAGAATTAGTATTGATGGTATCAATATGAGACATAATAAATAAATTAATAATGTGGCAAATTACAAAATAGATTGATAACATTTTTTTTATAGAAAATCTATTGAATAATTGTAATTTGCAGAAGATCTCGATGTATTATAAAATACAAATCGATACATAAATAAGAGTATACAAATGACAAAGAAGAAGAGTAAAATATATAAAAAGAAAGGCAATGTTGTAAAAGACTTGACAAAAAATATATTCAGAATTTTAAATGAAGACAGCAGTAAAGTTTATAATCATAAGCAAATGGCTGCGAAATTAAAAATTACAGATACGGATGGAAAAAATCAAATCATTCAAAAGTTAGCGGAATTAACAAGCACTAAAAAAATCAAGGAAATAGAGCGTGGTAAATTTCAAATTAACGTAGATAGAAAGTATTCTATTGGTACATTAGATATTACTTCAAATGGAAATGGTTACTTTATTTCCGAAGACTACGAAGACGATATTTTTATACCTAATAACAGTCTTGGTAAAGGATTACATCAAGATACCGTAAAAGCATATGTTTATAAAAATAGGAGCGGTAAGAAAATGGAGGCAGATGTTGTTGAAATTTTAGAACGTGCAAAAACAGATTTTGTTGGAGTTTTACAGAAAAACAAAAATTTTGGTTTTGTTGTTCCTGATAATAATAAAATGTATGCAGACATTTTTATTTCTGAAAATAACATGCAGGGAGCAGAGCATGGAGATAAAGTGCAGGCAAAAATTATAGATTGGCCACAGAAATCAAAAAATCCTTTTGGAAAAATTACTACGGTTCTTGGGAAACCAGGAGAACACAATACAGAAATGCATTCTATTTTATTAGAATATGATTTACCTTATGAATTTGAGCCAGAAGTAGAAAAGGAAGCAGAAAATTTACCGATAGAAATTACAAAAGAAGAAATTTCTAAACGTAGAGATATGCGCTCGGATCTAACATTTACGATAGATCCAAAAGATGCAAAAGATTTTGATGACGCATTGTCATTTACAAAATTAGAGAATGGAAATTATGAAATAGGAATTCATATTGCAGATGTTTCACACTATTTAGAACCAAAAACAATTTTAGATGATGAGGCTTATAAAAGAGCTACTTCTGTTTATTTAGTAGATCGAGTGGTACCAATGCTTCCAGAAATGTTAAGTAATGGAGTTTGTAGTTTAAGACCGAATGAAGAAAAATTAACTTTTTCTGCAGTGTTTGAAATCAATCAAAAAACTCAAATTGTCAATCAATGGTTTGGAAGAACGGTTACATATTCAGATCAACGTTTTGCATACGAAGAGGCACAATCAATTATAGACAACTGTCAACTGTCAAGTGATATTCAAGGATATACCATGCCTGTAGATATTTCTATTATTGATAAAGAATATCAAGTGACTCCAGAGATTGTAGAGGCAACTTTAAAATTAGATGAATTAGCGAAGATTCTGCGTAAAAAAAGAATGAAAGATGGCGCCATTTCTTTTGATAGGGTTGAGGTAAAGTTTGATCTTGATACGGAAGCAAATCCTGTTGGAGTTTTCTTTAAAGAATCTAAGGACGCTAATAAGTTGATTGAAGAATTTATGCTGTTAGCAAACAGAAAAGTAGCAGAGTTTATTGGTTTTTCAAAAGGAAAAGCTACAAATAAAACATTTATCTATAGAGTGCATGACGAACCTGATGTAGAAAAGCTAGCTTCTTTGCAGAATATGGTAAGCAAGTTTGGTTATAAAATTAATACAGACACAAAGGAGTCTACATCAGATTCTTTAAATCAGCTGTTAAGTGATGTGCATGGAAAAGCGGAGTCTAATATGATTGAAACCCTAACAATTAGAACCATGTCTAAAGCGGTATACACAACACAGAATATTGGACATTATGGTCTTGCATTTAATTATTATAGCCATTTTACATCTCCAATTAGACGGTATCCAGACGTAATGACACATCGATTGTTGCAGCACTATTTAGATGGTGGAGATACGCCGAAAGCAATTTCTTATGAAGAAAAGTGTAAACATGCGTCTAAAAGAGAAGAGTTAGCCTCTAAGGCAGAAAGATCTTCTATTAAATACATGCAGGTAAAGTACATGCAAGATCACAAAGATGAAATATTTGAAGGTGTGATTACAGGGGTTACAGAGTGGGGAATATATGTGGAAATTTCCTCTAATAAATGTGAGGGAATGGTTCGGATTAAGGATATAAAAAGTGATTTTTATATGTTTGATGAAAAGCAATATGCGATCGTAGGAAAATCTACAAAAAAAATGTACCAACTAGGAGATGATGTAAGAATTCAAGTAAAGAAGGCAGATTTAGAACGAAAACATTTAGATTTTATATTAATAGAAGACTAATAATTTTTATTAAAATTATCAAAATAAAATTGATAAGAAGGTTTTTTAATCGTTTTATTTATTAGTTTAGTCCTTAAAATTAAATTGTTAAATATGAAAAATATAGGTTTTATATGTGCACTATTCATGAGCACAATATCTTTTGGACAAGAGCCCTTGGTTCAAAACATAGGAGATTTTACAGCGTTAAAAGTGTACAACGGAATAACGGTAGAGTTGGTTAAATCTACAGAGCAGAAAATTGAAATTACCGGAGAAAAAGCTGAAATTGTTAAGGTTAAAAATGTAAATAAAACTTTAAAGTTATCATTGCCCTTCTCTTTAAAGCCTGCAAATAACTTTGCGGACGGTATGGTTTTGATTAAATTATATTACAATAGTAATATAAATTTAATTGACGTAAATCAGGGCGCTACGGTCACGGGCAAAGACTTTAACCAAGACAAAGTGGAACTAAACGCTCAAGAAAGAGGTTTTATAAATTTAACAGCAAAAACAACTTATTTAGTTATAAGAGCTACTTCAGGAGGTATCATTAAAGCAACTGGAACTACTAAAAGTCAAGAGGTAGATGTAGATTTATATGGTATTTATCACGGTTTTAATTTAGTTGCTTCAGGAAACTCTCACGTGAAAGCGGGTACAGGGGCAAAAGCAGAAATTTCTGCAGGAGAAACTTTAAATGCGAGTGTTAGTTTTGGTGGCACCATTATTTATAATGGAAGCCCAACAGTTGTAAAAGATAAAAAGGTAATTGGCGGCATTATAGAACAAAAAAACGAATAGAATAATTAGAAAAGAGCAGCATAACAACCTTTTTTGTATCTTTGTAACTAATAAAAAATTAAAAAGATGAATAGTTTATCTATATATTTTGGAATGATAGGTGGAATGCAAATCGCTATAATTGTGGTGGTTGTTTTACTTTTTTTTGGAGGAAAAAAGATACCAGAACTGATGAAGGGTTTGGGAAGCGGAATTAAAGAGTTTAAAAATGCTGCTAAGGAAGAAGAGCCAGAAGAGAAAATAGAAGAAAAAAAGTAGCTTTTAAAAAGCAGATATAATCAAAAAACTCAACCTGTATTTACAAGTTGAGTTTTTTGATTATATAAAACTATTTTAATTTGTTTTAAGCGTCTAATTTCTTGTTTTTTGTGTTTTTCATTGCTTCACCAATTTGGTTACTGGCTGTAAAACTAGCGACCATGTCATTCAGCATTGTGCTTCCAGCCTGCGGTGAGTTCGGTAGTAAAATTAAATTACTGTTTGTTTGTTGACCGATAGATTGCAGGGTATCGTAATGTTGTGTGACTACAATTAAAGCAGATGCTTCTTGTGAGTTGATTCCAACTTTATTTAAAACCTCTACAGACTCTTCTAAACCACGTGCAATTTCACGCCTTTGGTCTGCTATCCCCTGTCCCTGCAAGCGCTTGCTTTCTGCCTCTGCCTTTGCTCGCTCTACAATTAAAATACGCTGTGCATCTCCTTCATATTGTGCTGCAACTTTTTCTCTTTCAGATGCATTAATTCTATTCATTGCTATTTTTACTTGAGGATCTGGGTCAATATCGGTCACCAAGGTTCTAATAATATCAAAACCGTAATTTATCATGGCGTCGTTTAGCTCTGCTTTTACCGCAAGCGCGATGTCATCTTTCTTTACAAATACATCGTCTAATTTCATTTTAGGAACTTCTGCCCTTACCACATCAAACACATAAGAGGTTATTTGATCGTGTGGGTAATCTAATTTATAAAAAGCGTCATAAACCTTATCAGCAAGCACCTTGTATTGCACAGAAACCTTCAACTTTACAAAAACATCATCCAGTGTTTTGGTTTCAATGATAACATCCAGTTGTTGAATCTTTAAACTTAATCGCCCTGAAACTTTATCAATAATAGGTATTTTTAAATGCAATCCAGAGGGCCTAATAATGTTAAACTTCCCGAAACGCTCTAAAATAGCAGCTGTTTGTTGTTTTACGGTGAAAAATGAAGCATATAAAATACCTCCGAGTATAAGTATTATAAGAATGGGAATTGTTGGCATGGCTATTATTTTTAATTGTTTATAGTTGTAAAGATACGGAATTACAAAATGAGATATGTGCGCTTAGATTAAGAACATAGGTTAAAAACAGTTGTTTTTTGTGTGAATTAAACACAAAGAGTGTCCTGTTAAAGTAAAAACCCCTCGATTCTTTGGAGGGGCTTTAATATTAATATCAAAAGACGCTATAATTTTTCAACAGCGTATGTTATCCTTTGAACGGTTTCTTGTTTTCCAATCATTTTTATGATATCAAATAGATGGGGTCCTGCTAATTTACCAACCAGGCTTAAACGCAAGGGTTGCATTATTTTCCCAAAACTTATTTCATTTTCGGTGATCCACTCTTTAACTATTTTCTCTGTATTTTCTGATGAAAAGTTTTCAATTGCCGAGAGCACAGAAATTAATCGACACATAAGCTCTGACGTATCCTCTTTCCAGTTCTTTTTTACTGCTTTTTGATCAAATTCTTTTGGTGATTCAAAGAAGAAGCTTGAGAGGCTCCAAAAATCATTCACAAAAACAGCTCTTTCTTTAATGGAGGCTACAACGCTTGAAACAAACGCAGCATCTTTAGTAATCCCTTTTTCTTTAAGAACAGTAATATATGCATCGGTTAAAACACTATTGGCTGTAGTTTGCATGTATTGCTGGTTGAACCAATGCGCTTTATCTGGACTAAATTTTGCGCCCGATTTACTAACGCGTTTCAAGTCAAATTCTTGAATGAGTTCTTCTAAAGAAAAAATTTCTTTTTCTGTTCCTGGGTTCCACCCCAAGAAGGCTAACATGTTTATAAAGCCTTCTGAAAAGTATCCATCTTCTTTGTATCCGCGAGAAATATCGCCTGAAGTCTCATTTGTATATGCTAAAGGGAATACAGGAAAGCCTAATTTATCGCCATCTCTTTTGCTTAATTTCCCTTTTCCAATAGGTTTTAAAAGTAGGGGCAAGTGTGCGAATTTTGGAGTATTCCAGCCAAAAGCTTGGTACAATAAAATGTGCAAAGGCATAGAAGGAAGCCATTCTTCTCCCCGAATAACATGGCTAATTTTCATTAGATGGTCATCAACAATATTTGCTAAATGGTAGGTGGGCATACCATCTCCTTTAAATAAAATTTTATCATCTAAAGTATTGGTGTCAATGGTAATATTTCCACGAATTTCGTCTTCCATTCGTAAGATTTCGTCTTGTGGTGTTTTAAAACGAATCACATAATTTTCGCCAGCACTTATTTTTGCTTTTACTTTACTAGCATCCATAACCAAGGAATTTACTAAACGTCCTTTTGTTCTGTTGTGCCAGTTATAAATAAAGGTTTTGCCAGACTCTTCGTGGCCTTTTCGGTGAGCATCTAGTTCTTCCGAAGTGTCAAAAGCATAATATGCCCATCCGGTTTTAATGAGAATATCTGCATAGTTTTTGTATAGTGTTTTGCGCTCGGATTGCCTATAAGGACCAAATTTCTCGTTTTTTCCTGGACCCTCGTCAAAAGGGATATTACACCATTCCAAAGCGTCTATAATATATTTTTCAGCATTTTTTATATATCGGCTTTGGTCTGTGTCCTCAATTCTTAGGACAAAGGTTCCTTTGTGTTTTTTGGCAAATAAATAATTGTACAAAGCTGTTCTTACTCCACCGATGTGTAATGGTCCAGTAGGACTTGGGGCAAAGCGAACACGAACATTAGATTCCATTTTTTCTTTTTTGAAGTGTCAAAGATAGTTCTTCTTAAAAGAGAATAAAAAAAGAAAGGATAAAAAAAGGGTTTATTACACATTGCTTGGTGAATGTGAATTTTTGAGTTTTAATTTTTTGTACTGTATTTTCATTTTAGGAATACGCTCTCAGAAGTTATGCTAAAAGACTGCTTTTTTTAAGACTTCCTAAATTTAAACCTCTTAAAAATACGCCGTTTTTTATAGCGTTGTTTTTTCAATAGCGTGAATTTAAGACAGATTTAAATACAATTAAAAAGTTCTTTGTGTTTTCTTACAAAAGCAGTATTTTTAATCTCTTATTATGAATGGATATAAAACAATAACCGAGAACCTCCATAGATTCACAAAAAAGTATTACACAAGTGAGTTAATTAAGGGTTGTATTTTGTTTTTTTCATTGGGTTTTCTTTATTTTTTACTGACACTTTTTTTGGAGTATTTTTTATGGCTGGAACCAACGGCTAGAAAGCTGTTAGTATTCTTTTTTGTTCTTGTTGAAATATTTTTATTATCACGGTTTATTGCAATCCCTGTTTTTAAGTTGATAGGATTGCGGAAGGGAATTTCTATTGAAAATGCTGCAAAAATTATAGGGAGGCACTTTCCAGAGGTGAAAGACAAATTACTGAATGTAATTCAGCTAAATAGCGCTGACAATCAATCTGATCTTTTATTGGCAAGCATTCATCAAAAGTCGGAAGAATTGCGTTCCGTTCCGTTCGTTAATGCTGTTGCATTTAAAAAAAATTTAAAGTATTTAAAACTTACAACAATCCCTGTGTTAATTTGGCTCCTTGTTTTATTTTCAGGGAATAGTGAGGTCTTTACCAAGAGTTTGGATAGGGTTGTAAATTATAATTTAGCGTATAGCCCACCAGCCCCTTTTTACTTTTCTTTAGAAAACACAAAGCTCCAGGTTATTCAAGGGGGTTCATTTAACGTATTGATAAAAGCTACCGGTAAGGTATTTCCTGCCGAGGTAAAAATCATTTTTGACAATCAAAGTTATTATACACAAAACAGCGGAAAGGGGTCGTTTACATATCTTTTTACAGATATTCAAAAACCCACTAGCTTTTATTTAGAGGGCAACGGCATTAAATCTTCAGCGTATTTAATTTCAGTGGTCAATACTCCATCAATTAATAGGGTCTCTTTGGGTTTGAAATACCCTTTTTATTTGGGTAAAAAGGAGGAGTTGCTTCAAAATTCAGGAAATACGATAGTTCCAGAAGGAACAAGTATTACGTGGAGAGTTGCAACATCGCAAACAGAAGAGGTTGTTTTTATTCAAAATCAAGATAGAAGTGTTTTCAAGAAAATGACGCCCGGCAATTATGAGTTTGTAAAGGAAATGGAAAGTTCCTTAACGTACCAAATCGCTGCTTCAAACACACAAATTCAGGACTACGAGGTGTTACAGTTTTCGGTGGGTGTTACTAAGGATGAAGCGCCTAAAATTAAGATTCAAACGAATAGCAATAGTGTTCCTGCTGATATTACTGATTTTGCTATTCAAGTTTCAGACGATTATGGTTTGCAAAAACTACAGGTTGTCTATTATAGGAAAAACGATCCTCAGGTAGTAGAAACACAAATTATTGAAATTTCGGAAGCAAATATTCAAACGCTATTTTATCAATTTCCCAATGAATTGTTGTTGGATAAGGGAGTGGAGTACGCATTGTTTTTTGAGGTGTATGATAATGATGGTGTAAATGGAAGTAAGAAAACCAAAAGCGATGTCTATAGACATCGTCAGAAGACGGAGGCAGAAATTGAAGAAGAGCGCTTGCAGGAGCAACGAAGTACAATTAACAGGTTGGAGAGTACCGTGCAAAAGCAAAAAAAACAGGAGCAAAAGCTAACAAAAATTCAACAAGATTTACAGCGGAAGAAGACTGTTAATTGGAATGATAAAAAACGAGTTGCGGATTATATAAAGCGGCAAGAACAGTTTAAAAAAACATTGCAACAAGAAGTGGAAAAGCTTCAAAATAACTTAGGAGACGTAAAGAAAGAAAGTGAGTTGCTTCAAAGCAAAAAAGAAGACTTAAAAAAAAGAATTCTGGAAATAAAGAAGACGGACAAACAAAAGAAGTTGTTAGCGGAAATCGAAAAATTGGCAAAAAAATTAAATAAGGAGGGTTTGGTTCAAAAAGCAAAGGAGCTAGCGCAACAAAATAAACAACAGGAGCGCAGTTTAGAAAGAATTCTAGAATTGGTGAAGCGTTTCTATATAGAGCAAAAGACAATGCAAATTGCTAATAAGTTAAAGTTGTTAGCGAAAGACCAAAAGCTTTTAGAGCCCAAGGATGGGGATGTTTTGGAAGCGCAAGATAAAATACAAAAAGAGTTTGAAGGGATAAAGAAGCAGCTGGGGGAGTTGGCAAAGGACAATGAAAAGTTGAAAGACCCAATGGACTTGCCGGATGTAGAAGAGGAAAAGGAATTGATTACGAATGAGCTTGACCGGGTGGAAGAAAACTTACAAAAGGACGAGAAAGCTGCTGCTAAAAAAAACCAACGAAAGAGTGCCAATAAAATGGAAGAAATGAGCGCTAAAATGCAGAAGGCAATGATGGAGATGGAGGCGGAGTCTACAGAAGAAAACATGGAGGATATCCGAAAGGTTTTAGAGAATTTAATCGTGTTTTCGTTTAAGCAAGAAAAGATAATGGAGAAGTTTAAAACAATCTCTACAGAGCATCCAGATTTTGGAAAAGACTTAAAGGACCAGAATGGGATTAGAACCTATTTCGAGCACATAGACGATAGCTTGTATGTTTTGTCTATGCGATTGCCGAAAATTTCAGTTAAAATTCAAGAGGATCTATCCACCGCGCACTATAACCTAGAGCAGTCTTTAGAAAATTTTTCACAGGATCGATTTAATAGGGGTATTTCAAATCAGCGTTATGTGATGACAGCGGCAAACAGTATGGCAGATTACCTTAGTAACTTGTTAAATAGCATGAAAAATGCCGCCATGAAAATGGGAAAAGGGGATGGGAAGGCCGGTGGATTTAGCCTTCCAGATATTATAAAGAAGCAGGGAGCGCTTTCAGACAAAATGAAAGAGGGAATGAAGAAAGGAAAAAAACCCAGTCAACAGGAAGCCGAGGGTGAAGGAGGGAAAAAATCAGGAAGTTCGGGTGCGCCAGGAGAGAAGGGTAAAAACGGGAAAAGTGAAGGCCAGGGCGAAATGAAGGGCTCTGGAAAAAAAGGTTCCGGGGATAACGAGGACCTGGACGGAGAGCTATATGGAATCTATAAGCAGCAATCTGAGTTGCGGCAGCAGCTAAAGGATGCGATAAGAGAGATGGGCACTACTGACCCGAAAGGGAGTGGGGAAGCTAAAAGAGCGCTGAAAACAATGGAGCAACTAGAAAATGACATTCTTTTGCTTGGGTTTAATAAGACTACAATTCAAAAGATGCAACAGTTAAATTATGAATTATTGAAGCTAGAGAAAGCGGCATTAGAGCAAGGAAAAGAAAATAAAAGAAAGTCGAACACAAATACGTTGGAGGGGCAAAGAAATAAAAAGCAGGCATTAGATTTTAAAACGCGGTTTTACAATCAAATTGAAATTTTAAATAGACAAACCTTACCTTTGCAACAAAATTATAAACTAAAGGTTCGCAAATATTTTTCTGAGCCCAAGAAGCGTGAATAATGATTACTTTTAATTACGAAACAGATTTTATTTTAAAAGGAGAAACAGCGACAGAAAAATGGCTACAGGCTGTTATTTTAGGCCACAATTGTGACGAAGGAGAGGTAAATATTATTTTTTGTGATGATGCCTATCTTCACAAATTGAATGTTGAGTTTCTGCAACACGATACATTAACAGATATCATTAGTTTTGACAATTCTTTGGGAAAATTAATTAATGGAGATATTTACATCTCTACAGAGCGAGTGGCGGACAACGCAAAGGACTATAAGGTTTCCTTTCTTGAAGAACTTCAACGCGTAATGGTGCATGGGGTTTTACATTATATAGGTTTTAAGGATAAGACTGCGGAGGACCAAAAAGAGATGACAAGGCAGGAAAACAAAGCCCTGCTTTTATTAAACAACTGATAATCAATTAATTAAATACGTGGTTTCACGTGGAACAAGTATATGAGTTTATTTTCAACATTATTTGATGTTATAGTAGTGGGTGGTGGTCATGCGGGTAGCGAAGCCGCTGCGGCAAGCGCAAACATGGGGGCTCACACGCTTTTAATCACAACCAACTTACAAAATATTGCACAGATGAGCTGCAACCCAGCAATGGGTGGTATTGCAAAAGGGCAAATTGTGCGAGAAATTGATGCATTGGGAGGGTATAGTGGAATCGTTACAGACAAAACAGCAATCCAGTTTAAGATGCTCAACAAGTCTAAGGGACCGGCAATGTGGAGCCCAAGGGTGCAATCTGATAGAATGCAATTTGCGGAGTGTTGGCGTACTATGTTAGAGCAAACGGAAAAGTTAGACTTTTATCAAGACTCCGTAAATGGATTGTTGTTTGATGGAAATAAAATTATAGGTGTAAAGACGGCTTTAGGTTTAGAAATAAAAGCCAAGACCGTAATCATTACCGCAGGAACCTTTCTAAATGGTTTAATTCATATTGGTGACAAAAGTTTTGGTGGAGGAAGAGCTGGTGAAGGAGCTTCAACAGGCATCACTGAGATGTTGGTCGAAAAAGGTTTTGAGTCCGGCAGAATGAAAACAGGAACGCCACCAAGAGTAGATGGCAGATCTTTAGATTATTCAAAAATGACAGAGCAGCCAGGGGACGAGATTACAGAGAAGTTTTCGTATCTGCCCACAACTAGCGCCCTTTCAAAACAGCGCTCTTGTTATTTAACATATACCAACCCTAAGGTGCACGATTTACTGCGCGAAGGGTTTGATCGCTCACCAATGTTTAACGGTAGAATACAATCTACAGGGCCACGGTATTGCCCTTCTGTGGAAGACAAGATAGATCGATTTGCAACAAAAGACAGGCATCAAATATTTGTAGAGCCGGAAGGTTGGACTACAGTGGAAATGTATGTGAATGGTTTTTCTACTTCACTCCCAGAAGATGTTCAGGATAAAGCAATACGCGCTATTGAGGGTTTTGAAAATGTAAAGTTTTTAAGATATGGCTATGCAATTGAATATGACTTTTTTCAACCGACACAACTGAAGCATTCTTTAGAGACTAAATTAATTGAAAACTTATTTTTTGCAGGTCAAATTAACGGAACTACTGGCTATGAAGAGGCGGCGGCTCAAGGTTTAATGGCGGGAGTAAACGCGGCTTTAAAAACCCAAGAGAAAGAGCCTTTTATCCTAAAAAGGAACGAAGCATATATTGGTGTTTTGATAGATGATTTAATTACAAAGGGTACAGAAGAGCCATACAGAATGTTCACTTCTCGAGCGGAATATAGAACCCTATTAAGACAGGATAATGCCGATTTAAGGTTGACTCCTTTGGGTTACAAATTAGGTTTGGCGTCTAAAGAAAGAATGGAGCGCGTGATTGAAAAGGAAGCAAAAACTGCGTTGTTAATTAAATTTCTTAATGAGACAAGTGTAAAACAAGAAGAGGTAAACCCTATTTTGGAGGCTAAAAATTTAGCGCTAGTAAATCAATCGATGAAACTTTTTAAGGTTGCAGCACGACCACAATTGTCACTCTCAGATTTTAAGAACCTTGACAAGTTAAGCGCTTTTTTGAAGGAGCACAGTATTGCGGTAGATGTTATAGAACAAGCAGAAATTCATTTAAAGTATTCCGGGTATATTGAAAAAGAAAAAAACAACGCAGACAAGTTGAATCGGCTTGAGAATGTAGTAATTCCGTCGAGTTTTAAGTATGAAAAAGTGAAGTCGCTTTCCTATGAAGCGACGGAGAAATTAAACAAAGTAAGGCCAACTTCTATTTCTCAGGCAAGCAGAATAAGCGGAGTATCTCCAAGTGATATTTCAGTACTATTGGTTTATATGGGTAGGTAAAAAAAGTATATTTTAAAAATGTTCCTCGTGGAACAATTCTAAAATTAAAAGAATATAGAGATGAGTAAAGGATGTAATAAAAATTTAATTTCGCCTTTAAGTTGTAAAGATTATACTGTTTCTGGAGACTCATTTGAGCTTGTTATAAATAAGGAATACGAAATGCTGGTAACAGCTCCAGTGCCCACAGATTTAGAGAAGTACTATAAAAGCACCGCTTATATTTCACATACAGACAGTAAGAAAACATTTTTTGATAAGGGATATCAAATAGTTAAAAACTATACATTACAGCAGAAACTTTCTTTACTAAATTCATTTAAAACAAGTGCGAAATCGGTCTTAGACGTCGGCGCTGGTACTGGAGATTTTCTAAGTGTTTGTAAAAACAATGATTGGGAAACCTTTGGGGTTGAGCCAAGTTTGGTGGCTAGAGATGTGGCTAAGAAAAAAGGAATCTTTTTAAAAGCAGGGTTGTCTGAATTTAAGAATCAAAAATTTGATGTGATTTCACTTTGGCATGTTTTAGAACATGTAGAGCATTTAAAAGATACGATAAAAACATTGCAGGGTTTATTAAAACCAGGCGGGAGAATTGTGGTCGCGGTGCCAAATTATAAAAGCTATGATGCTCAGTTTTATAATGAGTATTGGGCAGCTTATGATGTGCCAAGGCATCTCTGGCATTTTAGTCAAACAGCTATTCACAAGTTGTTCTCAGAAGTCGAAATGACCGTATCTCAAACTTTACCTATGAGGTTTGACAGTTATTACGTTTCACTGTTAAGTGAAAAATATAAAAAAGGAAAATTAAAATTTATTGCAGGATTCTACAGGGGCTTTATCTCAAATTTAAAAGCCCAAGTAACTTCAGAGTATTCTTCTTTAATTTATGTAATTAAAAACAAGTAGAAGTCTTTTTAAAGCTGTTTATTTAACGAAACTAACCGCAGTCCTAATACTTGTATTAAATAAATTCAAAAAGCGCTTAAAACATTTGTTTTAAGCGCTTTTTGAATAGTAATAATCTATTTGTTTTATTTTTATAATAGTTTTTAGCTATTTAATAGAAACGCGCCAAATACTGCAATCAGAAAATAGACAGCCAATGTCATCGCTCCTGCATAATCTTTTGCGAGACGCTGTCCAATTAGCAAGAAAATTAGAGTAACAGCAGACAGCTCTATTCCAAGCAATGCAATTTCTTTCGCTTCTGAGGTGTATAATTGAAAAGCTCCAACAATCATTAAGGCACCGGCAATAAGCTCTAGAACTAAAATAATTCCCAGCAATGCAGGAACACTATTTTTTAAGGGAGAGTTTTTAAAATGACCGGTAATAAATGAAATATTTCCTTTCCAATCGATAAGCTTGTCTGCTCCTGACTGTATAAAAGTTACAATAAGAAAAAATAGAATTAATACTTCTGCGGGATAGTTAGATAAAACATTCATAGGGTTTGTTGTATTTAGGTGCTTATTTAATGTTAGTTTAAAATGTGTTTGTAATGTTCCGGATGCAATATTAAGAGCAGTTATGGAATTTATACTATTGCGGTATTTTATTTTGAAAACAGCGCAGTAATTTTATCCGCAACAGTTTTTGCTAATTTAATATGACTTTCTGTCGTCCAACCCGCGACATGCGGAGAGAGCAATACATTGTTTGCATTGATTAAGTATTCAAAAGCTTCAGGCACATTATTCTTAGAAAAAAGATGTTCAAAAGAGGCTTTTTCGTACTCTAAAACATCTAAAGCTGCACCTAGTATTTTACCGGATTTTAAAGCAGCCACTAAATCTGTTGTAAGAACTGCAGATCCCCGAGCTGTGTTTATGAGCCAAAAGTTTTTCTTAAACCCATTTATAAAAGCGGTATTTATAAATTGAGATGTAGCTTTTGTTTGGGGAGTGTGTATGCTCAAAACATCTGCTTTTTCTTGTATGTCTTCTAGTGTTGTCTGTGAGCAATTCGCATCGGAAACTTCAGGTTTTAAGTCGTAACAAAGCACTTTTACATCAAAACCTTTTAGCTTTTTAGCAAAAGATTTTCCCATGTTTCCATAACCAATTAGGGCGACTGTTTTACCATCAAGTTCTATTCCACGGTTCTCTTCGCGTAGCCATTTTCCTTGTTTCACTTCTTGGTTGGCTTTGGTTAACTTGTTAAACAAGGACAATAGCATCCCTAAAGTATGTTCTCCAACAGCGTTCCTGTTGCCCTCCGGCGCTGCAATTAAGGTAATTCCTTGACGTTTGGCATACTCACAATCTATATTTTCTAGTCCGGCGCCAACCCTACCAATAAATTTAAGGGACGTTGCTTTGCTTAAAAAGTTTTCATCAATAGAAAAGCGGCTGCGAATAATGAATCCGTCATACTCGTGAATCTTTGCTTCAATGGCTGCTTTTGAAGAAGTGTAGTCTTCGTCATTTGTAAAACCAGCTGCAGTGAGCGCTTCTATTAATAAAGGATGATTTGAATCAAGATGTAGAATTTTCATAACACCCCTTTAATATTGCTCTTTGTCACTCGGGAAGTCACCACTTTTCACATCAGAAATATAGTTTTCGAAGGCACCTGTCATCTCTTTATACAAATCTAAATAACGTCTTAAAAAACGAGGGTTAAATTCGTGTGTCATTCCAATCATATCGTGAGTAACTAAAACTTGACCATCTACACCGTTTCCAGCACCAATACCAATGACCGGAATTGTAAGTGCTGCTGACACTTTTTTTGCTAAGTTTGCCGGGACTTTTTCTAAAACCAAGGCAAAACAACCAATTCTTTCTAGCATAAGCGCATCTTCCATAAGTTGTTCTGCTTCTTCTTCTTCTTTTGCGCGAACAGTGTAGGTTCCAAATTTATAAATGGACTGTGGTGTTAAACCCAAATGACCCATTACTGGAATTCCTGCGTTCAAAATACGTTTAATGGATTCTTTTATTTCTTTTCCCCCCTCTAGCTTTATAGAGTGTCCGCCAGATTCTTTCATAATCCTAATTGCAGAACGCAAGGCTTCTTTTGGGTCAGATTGGTAGCTTCCGAAAGGTAAATCAACCACAACCAGACAGCGTTCAACCGCTCTAACCACAGAGCTTGCATGATAAATCATTTGATCTAAAGTAATAGGTAAAGTGGTTTCATGACCCGCCATTACATTGGATGCAGAGTCACCTACAAGCAAAACATCAATTCCAGAACTGTCTAAAATTTTTGCCATTGTAAAGTCATAGGCAGTTAGCATTGAGATTTTCTCTTTGTTTGCTTTCATTTCCACCAAAGACTTCACGGTAACACGTTTATACTGTTTCTTAGCTACAGACATATTTTCATAATTAGTTAGATGGTAAAAGTAAGAAATATCAATAGATATTAAACAACTTATGCTGCTTAACAGCTTTTTTCACATGTAGAGTTTGTGATTTTTATCAATTCTTCCAGAGATAAATGTTTTGGGCGCTAGTCCTGAAAGGCCGGCACGGTTTCAGTGCTAAAAGTGACAGAAATTAGCGGTACCTTTGGTCTCAATTTAATGAATGTCAATACAGAAACACACCTTAAATACTAATAAATGGATTGATAATTATGCAGATTACTTGTATAACTATTCCATTTCCCGAATAAACAATAGTGATTTAGCGAAAGACCTTGTACAAGAAACTTTTTTTGCAGGATTAAAATCTGCTAATAATTTTCAAGGGAAAGCAACGGAGAGAACCTGGTTGGTCTCTATTTTAAAAAGAAAAATTATTGATCATTATCGAAAAATAAACTCTACAAAAGGTCAAGCGGAAGTGCGTATGAACTTTTATGAAGCAGGAGAAAGTGAGGGGAGTTGGTTAGAGGAGCGTGTGCCACAAAGTTGGGATAATGCTTCTGAAAAGAAGATAGAAAATGCTGAACTGAAAAGCCAGCTAGAGGTTTGTATGGATCGGTTGCCTGAAAAATATGCGATGGTTTTTAAAATGAAAACAATACAGGAGTTTGAGACAGCAGAAATTTGTAAGGAATTAGACATTACTTCGTCAAACTTATGGGTAATGATCCATAGAGCGAGGGTTCAGTTAAGAAAGTGTATGGAAGATAATTGGTTTAATAATTAAGAGATGTTAAAAAGATTTAAATTATCCTGTGATCAAGCGACCACCATTTGCGATAAAAATCAATACGGAGAGGCATCTATAAAGGAGTTGATAACACTAAAAATCCACTTCATAAGATGTAAAATATGTGCTATTTACACAAAACAAAACACACTCTTAAGTGTTTTTTATAAAGGGTGTTCTAAAGATTGTAAAGAGGTGCAGCATCGGCTATCGTTAAAGGAAAAAGAGGCTTTAAAAACGATGCTAACTCAGCACGAAAAACAAGGATAGTTTGTGTACTTGCAAAAACAAAAGGGGAATTTTATTTTCGTACTTTTCACATTCTTTAATAAACAACAGCTCTAACTTTTAAACGGTTATAACAATGCACTTTTTACCAGAAAAAATAGATGATTATGCAGTAGCTCACTCCCAAGAAGAGCCTATAATTTTGCAAGAGCTTTCGAAAGAAACGTGGCAAAAAGTATTAAATCCCCGAATGTTAAGTGGAGCATTTCAAGGTCGGATTTTAGCGGTTCTTTCTAAGTTAATAAAACCTAAAAACATTTTAGAGATCGGAACATATACGGGATATGCTACCCTATGTTTTGCGGAAGGATTGACGTCTGGTGGTAAAATAACAACAATAGATAAAAACGAAGAATTAGAAACACTTCAAAACAAGTACTTTGAAAAGTCGGGATTTAGAAAACAAATAACTCAGCTTGTTGGAAACGCCATTGAAATTATACCTAAAATTAATGAAAAATTTGACTTGGTTTTTATTGATGCAGACAAGTCGAATTACATTAATTATTTTCATTTGATTATAGATAAAATGAATTCGGGGGGAATTATTTTATCTGACAATGTTTTGTGGAGTGGTAAAGTAGTGGAAGCATTAGACCCAAAAGATGTAGATACGAAGGTGTTGTTAGCTTACAATAAGTTGATGAATGAAGACCCGAGAATAGAAACCGTATTGCTGCCAATTAGAGATGGCTTGACCCTGAGTAGGGTTCTTTAAAAAAATTAAAACTGTCTTTTTATTGGCCCCGTAAGATCATCAATACTGTCTTTGACAGCGTTAATTTCTTTGTTAATATTTTTACTAATATCCGTGTCAATTGCGACATTGTCTGAACTGTCTTTTATTTCTCTTTTGATATCGTTTGTAGCGTCTTTTACTTGGCGAATCCCTTTGCCCAATCCCCTTGCAATTTCAGGAATCTTGTCTGCACCAAAAACCATCACTACAATTAATAGGATCACCATAATTTCTGGGCCGCTAATAAATAAGAATACCGTTTGCATATAACAAAGATACAGTCTTATTTTTACAAATAGAAGCCTATTATTTCTTTAATATGAATTTTAATACCCCATATAAGATAGGTGTAAAATAGTGTGTATATTTGTTAAAAAAAGATAGCAGATGTTAATGATTGGTCCTTTCGCTATAGTTGTTTTAGCGGTTTTGTTTCTCTCTTTAGTTGTTACAGCGCTCGTTTTGGCTTCTAAAAATAAAAGCAATATGCGTTTCTTAATTTGGGGAGTCTTTATTTTATCTGTTCCCTTTGTTGGGGCGGTTACATGTATTATTAGTCACTATTTTGGGAGAAAAGTAATGGAAAGGGCTTAAGAAAGGAAGAATTACAGCTTATTTAACAGCATGCGCTTAATTTCATTTAATTTCATCAGTGCTTCAATAGGTGTTAAAGTATCAATATTCGTTGCTAAGATTTCTTCGCGGATATTTTCTAAAAGAGGGTCGTCCATTTGAAAAAAGCTGAGTTGCATTTCTTCGTGTTGGGACTGTTTCAAAACCTCTTTTACCTCTGAATTTTTATTGTTTTTTTCTAACCTAGCCAATATTTTATTTGCTCGATGTATTACCATATTTGGCATTCCTGCGAGTTTTGCTACATGAATACCGAAGCTATGGTTTGAGCCTCCAGACACCAACTTTCGTAAGAAAATAATGCTGTCCTTCAATTCCTTTACAGAGACATTAAAGTTTTTTATTCGCTCAAAAGTAGCGGTCATTTCGTTGAGTTCATGGTAATGCGTTGCAAATAATGTTTTTGCTTTAGACGGGTGTTCGTGTAAAAACTCTGAAATTGCCCAGGCAATGGAGATTCCGTCATAGGTAGAGGTTCCACGACCAATTTCATCCAATAGGATTAAACTTCTATCCGATACATTATTTAAAATAGAAGCAGTTTCATTCATTTCTACCATAAAGGTAGATTCTCCCATCGAGATGTTGTCGCTTGCGCCAACTCTTGTAAAAATCTTGTCTACAATACCAATTTTAGCATTTTGAGCGGGGACATAACTTCCCATTTGGGCCAATAAAACAATGAGTGCGGTCTGTCTTAAAATTGCTGATTTCCCAGACATATTTGGCCCGGTAATCATAATTATTTGCTGTTGTTTTCTATTCAGCACGATATCATTGGCAACATAGGTTTGATCTATGGGCAATTGTTTCTCAATAACTGGATGTCGTCCGTTTTTAATCTCTAAATCTGTACTTTCATCCATTATCGGGCGCACATAATTGTTGTCAATTGCTAAAACTGAAAAAGAGAGCAAACAGTCAATTTTCGCAATAATTTGAGCATTTTCTTGAACAATTTGTACAAATTGAATGATGTATTGTAGTAGTTTAGAAAATATTTCTTGCTCTAGTTTTTGAATTTTGTCTTCCGCACCTAAAATCTTTGTTTCATATTCTTTGAGCTCTTCTGTAATATAACGCTCGGCATTTACAAGGGTTTGCTTGCGGATCCACTCCTCAGGAACTTTGTCTTTATGGGCGTTTCTAACTTCTATAAAATAGCCAAAAACATTATTAAAGGAAATTTTTAAACTTGTAATTCCTGTGCGCGCTGTTTCACGCAGTAACATGGCGTCTAAATATTCTTTTCCAGAAGTTGAAATTGCACGTAAATCATCCAACTCTTGGTGTACACCTTTTGCAATGGCATTTCCCTTATTGATGTTTACAGGCGCATTGTCAAATAATGTTTCAGAAATTTTTTCAACTAAATCAGTAGCACTATGTAGTTGATTGCCGAGCTCTTTAACGGTGCTGTTTTTACTTTTTTCTGCAGCCAGTTTAATAGGTAAAATGGCCTTTAAAGAGTCTTTTAGTAAGACAATTTCTCTTGGAGACGCTTTTGCTGTAGCAACCTTAGAAATCAAGCGTTCAAGGTCTGATATTTGCTGTAGCTGATAGCTGACTGTTTGTGAAAAAGTATCCGAATCTATAAAAAACTTAACCAATTCATGGCGCTTTTTAATACTGTCAATATTTTTTAAAGGAAGTGCTAACCAGCGCTTAAGCAGTCTCCCACCCATGGGAGATATTGTTTTGTCAATAACATCTAAAAGCGTAATTGCATTTACAGAATTTGGATTATAAAGTTCCAGGTTTCGAACCGTAAAGCGGTCCATCCAAACATAATCATCTTCAGCAATTCTGCGAATAGATTGAATGTGTTTTAGCTGGTTGTGTTGTGTTTCCGATAAATAATATAAGACCGCTCCTGCGGCTATAATCCCGTTTTTAAGATTTTCAATACCAAATCCTTTCAAGGTATTTACTTCAAAATGATTTTGTAAAGTTTCGTTGGCATATTCTTTTTGAAAAACCCAATCATCTAAGTAAAACGTATAATATCGGTTTTCAAAAAGCGTTAAAAACTCTTGTTTGTTTTGTTTTTGAACTAAAACCTCACTTGGGTTAAAGTTTTGTAGTAATTTGTCTACGTATTCTGCATTGCCCTGCGCCACTAAATATTCTCCAGTAGAAATATCTAAAAATGAAATTCCAAGCTGCTTCTTATCAAAGTGAACCGCTGCTAAAAAATTATTTGTTTTGGTGTGAAGCACTTCGTCATTAAAGGATACTCCAGGGGTAATTAATTCTGTAACGCCGCGTTTAACGATGTTTTTAGTCATTTTTGGATCTTCCAATTGATCGCAAATAGCAACGCGCATTCCCGCTTTCACCAATTTTGGTAAGTAGGTGTTTAGGGAGTGATGTGGAAAACCTGCGAGGGCGGTTTCAGTTTCACTTCCTGCGCCTCGTTTTGTTAAGGTAATTCCTAAAACTCCAGCTGCTTTTTTGGCATCTTCACCAAAGGTCTCATAGAAATCTCCAACACGAAAAAGCAACATAGCATCAGGATATTTTGTCTTGATGGCATTGTATTGTTTCATTAAAGGAGTTACCTTTTTAGGAGTGGGTTTTGCCAATTTTTTAGAATTTTTAAATTAGTTTTGCTAAGATAAAAATTAGTAGTCAGTATTTAGTAGCTGTTGAACATGAACTTATCCACAAAATATGAGAAAACTTAAAAATAACGAGCTGGGCAGAATCTCTGTTGAGGAGTTTAAGGCTCAAAAGAAAACACCTATAATTGTGGTATTGGATAATATTCGCAGTGTAAATAATATTGGTGCTGTTTTTAGGACATCAGATGCCTTTTTAATTGAAAAAATATATTTGTGTGGTATTTGTGCAACACCTCCAAATAAAGAAATTCATAAGACAGCCTTGGGTTCAACGGAGTCCGTAGCATGGGAATATATAGCAGATACTTTGACTGTGATTGAAAAATTAAAAAAAGATAAGGTAAAAGTGTTGGCTATTGAACAGGCCGAAAATAGCACGAAGTTAGACGTTTTTTTTCCTGATAAAAGTGAGAAATACGCAATTGTGTTGGGAAATGAAGTCAAAGGAGTGCAGCAGGATGTTGTGAACGCTTCAGATGTATGTATTGAAATTCCACAACTAGGAACCAAGCACTCATTAAATATTTCTGTAACAGCAGGTGTTGTAATTTGGGATTTGTTTCAGAAAATGAGATAATATATTTTAGTTTTAAATTAAAAGTTATATTTTAGGGAATATAAGAGTGTTTTTATTAAAAACGAATAGAATTATGAAACTTATCTCCAAAACTTTATAACATAAAAAATGAAAGGAGCGGTACCTTCGAAGGTTCTTGTTAGAAAAAAGTTCCTAAAAAAGAAGTAGCAAAAATAGAGAAAGTTAAAAAACCTAGATGAAACAACAACAAAGTAAAATTTTTCTTTTAATGTTCTTTTTTTTGAGTTTTCCCTTGTTTTCTCAAACGGAAGAAAACATTGGCAGTAGCGATTCTATTGTGATGCTCCTCAAAGAGTATTCAAAAACAAAAGATGGGAACTTGCCTCAAAAAGCTTTTTTAATAGCGGAACAAACCAAGATAGATTCCGTACTTAAAAAGACTTACTTTGATTTTGGTTTGCAAAGTTATTTTAATAAGGATACCGCAAACATTAAGTTAACGGAGAGAAAGCTCCAGAAGCTCTACAGTCAAACAAAAGAACCCGCTACGTTAGCAAAACGATATTATTACAAGTCTCTTTTTCATAAGGTTCAGTTACGTGCAGACAGCGCTTTTTATTACCTCCACAAATCTAAAAATATTTCCATTCAATTAAAAGATTCTCTCGAGGCCACGAGAAGACTGCTTTCTATGGCAGCAATTCAGTTTTTTGAAAAAGATTTTTTAGGAAGTGAAATTACAATTATTGAAGGTTTGCGCATGGTAGAACCCCTAGAAGAAGTTTTTTTTACGGGACTTTTATATGAAAGACTTGCCAATGTTTTGTTTATTACAGAAAGACAAGAAGAAGCTAGAAAATATTATTTAAAATTTTTTGAACTTCAAAAAAGAATTCCAAAAGTAAAGTTAAAATATGAAAAAGTGAGGCTAAACCTGCACTTAGCGAAGACTTATGAGGCGGAGCAAAACTATACAAAGGCAATAGAATACTTTCGTAAATGTTTATTGGTGGATAGTGTTAAGACTAAAAGCACCTACAGATATGAAGGTGCTTTAGAGGGGTTTTCTTTTAGCAATTTTATGTTGGGAAATAAAAAGCTAGCTTTAAAAGGATATTTAGAAGTTTTAAAATCGAGACAAGCAAGAGGTCACAAAAGAGGTTTGATTTTTTCTTACTCGCTTTTAGGAGAGCTTTATGCCGATGATAATAAAAAAAAGAAAGCCATATTTTATGCTAAGAAAGCCTTAAAAGTGGCAAAAGAAATACGACAGTCTGCCAAGATCTCAGAAAATTTATTTTTTTTATCTAATTTGGTAAAAGGAGAGAAAGGGAGGCAGTACTTAGCGGCTAGGGCAATGTTAAATGATAGCCTTTACAAAAGAGAGCGAGGTTTAAAAAATCAGTTTGCGAAAGTTCGATATGAAACAGAAAAAAAGGAGATTGAAAACAGGCTTTTAAAACAAGAAAATTCAAGGAGGAAGTTAGAGCTAGAGCGTCAAAGACAGCAAAAAGTTATAGGTTGGTTGCTTGCTGGTGGTAGTCTTTTATTTATTGGTTTTGGAGCAAGTATTGTTTTTAATAGAAGGAAAAAAATGATTTTTGAGGCGAAACTTCAACAAGTAGCGATTCGAGAAAAAGAGCGTCAACAAATTGCAAAGTCGCTGCATGACGAGGTTGCTGGGGACATTAGAATGTTACACCTAAAGCTAGCAACAAACAAACATTTAGAAGAAGCGGGAAAACTAGAAGTTATAAAGGAAAATGTTCGAAATTTATCACATCAGTTGAGCAGTGAAAGTTTTGACAGCGTAACTTTTAAGGATCAGGTAATTAATTTAATTTCAGATTTTTTTGAAAGTAATATCCGTATAAAAATTCAGGAAATTGACGCTGTGGGGTGGCTAAAAATAAATAATTCTATTAAAAGAACTTTATTTTTGTCTATTAGAGAAAGTATCCAAAACACACACAAACACACACAAGCAACAGCATTAGTGTTGGAGTTTCGTGAAACGAAGAAGGCGGTTTTTCTAACAATTTCTGACAATGGACAGGGGTTTGATACTGCTGTAAAGCAAAAGGGTATTGGTTTAAAAAATATGCAAGAGCGTATAGAAGAAATTAACGGTGTATTCTTTATAGAGAGTGCCTTAGACCAAGGGACTACCATACACATACAAATAGAAAAGTATGGCACATAAAACAAGAATTTTAATTGCAGATGATCATCAATTAGTAATTCAGGGGATTCTTATTTCATTAAAAGAAGTAGGCGATTTTGATGTGGTTACCACAAATACCTGCGATGCTGCCTTCAAGCTGTTAAAAGCAAATCAACATACAAATCCTTTTCAAATATTGTTTACAGATTTAAGCTTTGATACCTGTGAACAAGGGACGGAACTAGTGGATGGCGAGGACCTGATAAAAGCACTTAAAAAACAAGGTGTAGATGTCAAGGTTTGCGTAATTACGGCACATACAGAAACCAATAGGGTGTTTAATGTAATAAGTAATTTAAATCCTGAGGCATACCTTTTAAAGAGTAAATGCACCAGTGCTGAAATTGGTTTTGCAATTCAGAAAATGCTGAAAAACGAGTATTATTATACGCACGAAATTCATGAAAAAATGATGCGTAGAAATATTGTTCAGATACAAGTGGATGACATTGCGCTTCAGATATTAAGAGAGCTTCCAAACCACCCAAAAATAATTAATTTAGAAGGGGTCATTAAAAAAAGTGATGGAGCTTTAATTAAGCTTCGTTCTATCGAGGCAAAATTGGCAAATTTAAGAACTGACTTAAATGCCAATAATAATATCGATTTAATTTTAAAAGCAAAAGAACTCGGAATTATAGATTAACATTTGTTTTGCGGAAACCCACATTTTCCGCCTCGGTTTCCCGCACAGAGGTTCAGGTAATTTGATTTATTTTTACAGTATGTATACTCTCTATTTTAAATAGAATGGGATTATTGCAGAGATAGAGCCTCGTTTTATCTTGAAAAGAAAAAGAAGAAAACCTCCTTGCTCATTCAGGGAGGTTTTTTATATCCCTAAAATCATTTTTGCAATCATAAAGTAAATTAAAATTCCAAAAATATCATTAGAGGTCGTAATGAATGGACCCGTAGCAATTGCGGGGTCAATGCCTCTTTTATTTAAAAATAAAGGAACAAACGTACCGATCAATCCAGCAATAATAATAACAACAACTAAGGATACGGAAATTGCCAGAGCAAGATCTACTTTGCTTTCATAGACCCAGACAAAAAGAAATAAGAAAAGGGCTAAAATAAGACCATTTAAAGCAGCTAAAAGCATTTCTTTTAAAAGGCGACTATTGATACTTCCCTTTACGTCGTCATTAGCTAATCCCTGCACAATAATAGCTGAAGACTGCACCCCAACATTTCCTGCCATTGCAGCAATTAAAGGAGTGAAAAAGAACAGCGTTGCGTATGTAGAGAAAACATCTTGAAAACCCTCCATAATTATAAATGCGCCAACACCTCCGATTAACCCTAAAAATAACCAAGGCAATCGCGCTTTCGTCAGTTCAAAAATACTATCATCTGAGTCTACATCTTGTGTTAGACCAGCGGCCATTTGGTAATCTTTGTCTGCTTCTTCTTTTAAAACATCTACAATGTCATCAATAGTAATCCTTCCCAATAGAACAGCGTTGTTATTTACAACAGGGATGGCCTCTAAATCATATTTTGCCATAATTTTCGCCACTTCTTCAACGTTTTCGTTGACGTTGACAGCATCTACCTTGGCTTTTGAGATGTCTGCGATTTTTTGTTCAGATTTGGCAATTATTAAATCTTTTAAAGACAACCTACCCACTAATTTATCCTCTTTATCTACTACATAAATAGAATGTACTCTTGTAACTTCTTTAGCCTGTCCCCTAATCCTGCGCATGCAACCTGCAACAGTCCAAGTTTCATAAACTTTTACCAGCTCCTTTGCCATTAAGGCACCTGCAGTATCTTCTTCATAGGAGAGCAGTTCTTTTATGTCTGCCGCTAAATCATGATCATCTAAAGCATTAATTACAAGCTTCTGTCGCTCTTTAGAGAGCTCTCCTATAATATCTGCAGCGTCATCAGAGTCCATTTCTCCAACCTCTTCTGCAATTTCCTTAGCGGATAAATTTTCTAGAATTTTTTCACGGGTATCTTCGTCTAGTTCGGTAAGAATTTCTGATGTTTTTTCGCTATCTAAAAGTTTAATAATATAGATTGCTTCTTCAAAATTCACCTCATCTAAAACCTCTGCAATATCTGCAAAGTGCACTTCTGTAAATAATTTTTTTATTTCAGCATCATTGTTTTCGTAGATGAAGCCGACAAGTTTTTCTAAAAATTTTTCAGTAATTTCAAATGTCATCGGTTGCTATTTTTTGTGTCAACGCTATAAAAGCACTCACAGATAATTGTTCCGGACGTTTTGTGAAAATAGGGTCCTCCTTCAATGAATCTGAAAGATTGAAAGATTTTAAACTTGAACGCAACATTTTTCTTCGCTGATTAAAAGCGGTTTTTACCACTCTAAAAAAGAGTTTTTCATCAACGGGCAGCGAAAAGTCTTTTTTTCTGACAAGTCGAATCACACCAGACTCTACTTTTGGTGGTGGATTGAACACCGTTGGGGGCACGGTAAAAAGATATTCAACATCAAAAAAAGCTTGTGTCAAAACAGACATAATCCCGTAGACCTTACTTCCTTCTTTTTCTGCAATTCTCTTTGCAACCTCTTTTTGAAACATTCCGGCGAACTCTGGAACAAATTCTCGGTGTTCTATGGCTTTAAAAACAATCTGAGTAGAGATATTGTAAGGGAAATTACCAATAATAGCAACTTGTTTTTTATTAAAGATATCCGGTATGTTTTTTTTTAAAAAGTCGCCTTCTAAAACAGAAAAATGGGCTGCGGAGGTGTCTAGCTTTATGTGCTCTAAAGGAAAAGTATCATGCAAATACGCAACAGATTCTCTGTCCAACTCCATGACTGTGATTTTTGCTTTTTGAGCAAGTAAATATTTCGTTAGAACACCCATTCCTGGACCAATTTCTAGCACATCATCATATCCGTTTCCGCTTAAAGAGTCTGCAATGTTTTTTGCAATACTTTCGTCTGTTAAGAAATGCTGACCTAAATGTTTTTTTGCTTTTACAAACACAGTTTTTGTTTTTATCCTTCCACACAAAGATACAGTTAAATTCTGCACACTTTTTGTTCAAGAAAATTTTAAAAGTTGATTTAGGTATGAAGTTCTGTTGGGTAAAATTCCTTTATAATTTTTAATTCTGTTCTAAAGGTTAACATTTTATCTGCAAACTTCTTTAGACCATCTGACTGCAAATTCGCAGCGTCGTGCTGATAATAGGTGTCTAGGTCCGCTCTCGTTTTTGCTGTATATTGAATAGAATAGGTCTTCCCTCCCATTTCTTCTTCCACTAAAACTTCAGAAAATTTTGCTGAAGTAAACCTACCTGTATTTAAAACCGCAGCAATGTGAAGTTCAATCCAGGCAATCCATTCGTTGTGAGCGGCAGCATCAATATTTATAGTTTCGTTAAATATATACACGGTACGTTGTTGGTTTAGATAATTATTGTGATTTGTTTTTAAATTCTAAGTAAAAATAGGCAAACCAAAGTTAGCGTTTGTCACCCCTTACTGCACGATATTTTTTTCTGGCATCTACAACATAGATACTGCCAGGATATTCAAAGATTATTTTTTGATAATATTTTTGCGCTTTTGTGGTGTCTTTTAATTCGGTGTAGTAGGTTTCTGCAATCATAAAATAGACAGTATCCGTTAAAAAACCTTGATTATCTGCAGCAATAATTTTCAATAATGAAGCAATTGCTTTTTTATATTTACCCTCTTCTAGTAATAATTTTGCTTGGAAGAAAAGCGCATCATCATACAGTACCTCACCGGGTATTAGTCCGTTTGGTAAAATATCTTTTTTTAGAAAAAGGTTGTTAAGTGCAGTCAACGCAGCGTCGTTTTTATTTTGAAAAGCCAACAGTTCCGCATGTGCCAATTGTTTTAATCCTGAAGGAATAGAATCTACAGGTTCATTGTCTGAAATTTTTAAATACAGAGCAACAGCATCATTTGCAATCAATTGTGTCGCGGACCCTTTCAATACTTTTAACTGTGCTTTTGCCCAATCAAAATCCCCTTTAAAGTAGCTGGTTTGCGCCACTTTAAACCTCGCTTCCTGCGCTAATTCATGACCTTTTAACTGTGTTTGAATTTGCGAGAAATAAAGAAGTGCTTTGTTAAATTTACCAGTAAAAACAAGTATATCTCCAAGTTTTAACTTGATGCGAGCCTTGTCAAATTTAGAGTTTGCAGATGAAAGTGCTTCTTTTAATATAGTATATGCTAAGGTGGGTTTATTTTCTTGAAAGGTTAGGTAGTCTGCATAAAGCACTTGCAACTGAATGGTTTCGGTATTTTTACCAAACACTTTAAAAAGGTTTTGAAATAAGGCAGCTGTTTCAGGGTTTTCAGTTGCGATTGCGATTTTCATCAAATAAAAGTTCGCAAGAATGCGCTCATTTTCAACCAATGCTGTTTTAATTATAAAATTGAAACACTGCTCAGAGGCCTTAAAAGAACCGTTTTCAAAAGCGATCTTTCCAAGGCGAAGAAAAGCAGCTAAATCATTAGCGCCTCTTGAAAACAGGGCTTTTTCTTGTATTAGCGCCTTGGTATACTCTTTTTGTTGTGTAAAAAACCAACTTAGTAGAATGTTCCAAACAGCTTTTGGTTGGCTTGTAGATTTTCTTAAAAGAGTCTTTTTAAATAAAATATTCGTTTCGTTTTCAGGGTCTTCTGTGATGTATTGGCTACTATACCTTTGAACAGTACTGAGGTATTTTTCGTTTTTGTCTATTAAATTAATATAGGCTTCAAACATTTTTCCGAAATTTCCTTTTTCACCGTATATTTGGGCAATTTGCAAATTATAATTGCGGTTTTCATTCAGGGCCATTGTTTTTTTGTAGGCCAATATTGCACGGTCTAATAGATTATATTCTCTGAAAAGCTGTCCAATAACACCGCCATACACCGTTTTTTTTTCTAAGGAGCTTAAAGCAATTAGGTAGTTATCATTTGCCTTTTTCAGTTGTAGTTGCCTTTCATAATTGTAGCCCAAATACACATAAAGATATGCTTGGCTCTTGTTTTTTTCGAGACGCTTTAGCAGTATTTTTTCAACAATTAAAAACTTAGAAGTTTCTTGGTAGCAAGAAATTAAGCGTCCTAAATATTGCGTATTAAAGGTGCTAGATTCATACAGTTTATTGAAAAGCTGTGACGCTTTTTCGTAAGCACCTTCTCTATAATAATTCTCTGCTAAAAGATAGTCGTTTTGAATTCTTTGCGTGCTCGTGTTTTGAGCAATCGTTAAACTGCTAAGGGATAAAAGAACAAGTAGAACTATTTTCATCATTGGATTCAAAGATACTCAAGAAAAGTTTGAGTTTGTAGGAAGCAACTCATATTTAGTTCTTAAATATGAAAAATTACTTTGAATATTATCTAGAAAATAAACTGATCGATTTAAACAGTGTTTAAAATACAAATGGTATATCTGTGCATGTAAAAATAACGAAAAGAGCTGTTTATTAGTACTGTTGGCTCTGTCGTTTTTTTAAAAAGGTTTCACAGGTTGGTTTAGGGACCGCTTTAGCTCCTTCGAGAAACAAATAGTGCGTGAACAGGCTTATTAAAAATGTTGGTACCGTTTTTAAAGAGCTACAAGAGGTTCTTGAAGCAGCGTTTATGTAATAAAGTCAAACCCACAGTACGGAACCAAAACTTCAGGTATTTTGATGCCTTCTGCTGTTTGGTAGTTTTCTAAAATACCAGCTAAAACCCTTGGCAAAGCTAAAGAACTTCCGTTTAAAGTGTGTGCAAGTTCGCTTTTCCCTTCCTTGTTTTTAAAACGAAGTTTTAACCTGTTCGCTTGGAAAGTTTCAAAGTTTGAAGCAGAGCTAATTTCCAACCACCTGCCTTGTGCTGTAGAAAATAATTCAAAATCAAAGGTTAGGGCAGCTGTAAAACCAGTATCACCTCCACACAAGCGTAAAACGCGATAGGGTAATTTTAATTCCCGAAGAATGCCTTTAATGTGCTCTACCATTCCATCTAGCGCATTGTAGGAGTTTTTTGGATGCTCAATTCTAACAATCTCCACTTTATCAAATTGATGCAGTCTATTTAAACCTCTAACATGGGCGCCGTAACTACCAGCTTCTCTCCTAAAGCAAGGGGTGTACCCCGTGCAGCAAATAGGAAAATCTGATTCTTGTATTAAATCTCCACGAAACATATTGGTAATAGGAACCTCTCCTGTTGGGATTAAATATAAGTCATCTTCAGACGCGTGGTACATCTGGCCTTCTTTATCTGGTAACTGTCCTGTAGCAGTTGCAGACTCCGCATTTACTAGATGCGGAACTTGGAATTCTTTATAACCAGCTTCAATATTTTTATCTAAGAAATAATTAATTAATGCACGCTGTAACTTTGCTCCTTTTCCTTTATATACAGGAAAACCTGCCCCGGTTATTTTAGTTCCCAGTTCAAAATCTATAATATCGTATTTTTTTGCTAATTCCCAGTGAGGAAGCGCATTTTCTCCTAAGACAGGAATGGTTCCTTCACTAAAAATATTTTCGTTGTCTTCTTCAGATGTTCCTGCTTTTACAGACTTGTGCGGCACATTGGGTATCTGATATAATAGGGTCTGTAAACTCTCAGAAAGTTCATTTAATTTTTCAGAAAGTTGTTTAGACTGCTCCTTTAGTTGCACTGTTTTTTCTTTCAAGAGGTTTGCTTTCTGTAGTTCTCCAGATTTAAAAAAGCCTCCAATTTCTTTTGATAATTTATTAGATTCAGCCAAAATAGCATCAAGAGAAGTTTGCGTTGCCCTTCTGTTTTCGTCTGTATTTAAAACGTTCTCTATGATTGTTTTTGCATTGACAAAATTTCGTTTTGTCAAACCATTTAAAACAATTTCTTTGTTTTCTCTAATAAATTGAACCTGTAGCATCTCTTGTAAGAATTATGAATTGCAAAGATATAATTTGTGGAGTAGTTTCGCCAAGAATTAAGAAATAAAAAGTTGAAAGGGAAATATGTTAAGAAAACAACGGAATAGCCTTTTTAAAATTTACGCATTTTAGAAAACTCAATCGAGGGTTTTAATATAGTTTCTTGCTGAATCTTCATCTTTTTTAAGCTGCTGAACCAAAGAAGGGACTCCATCAAACTTGTGCTCATCACGTAAAAAATAAAGCAGTGCTACCGTAAGGTGTTTGCCGTATAAATCTTGGTTAAAATCAAAAAAATGAACTTCAATGGTTTGATGCTTTCCATTAACAGTTGGTCGGCTTCCAATATTCATCATTCCAAAGATAGTTTTGTTTTCAATAGTTGATTTTACAACGTATACACCGGTTTTAGGGATTAGTTTATAGGTTTCCTGAATGTCTATGTTGGCCGTTGGATATCCAATTTTTCCACCCAATTGCTTCCCGTTAACAACAATTCCATTTAACATAAAGTGGTATCCTAAATAGTTGTTGGCTGTTTTTAAGTTTCCAGATGCTAAGGCGCGCCTAATTTTAGTAGAGCTTACAGAAACATCGTCAATGTCTTGCGCTAGAATTTCTTCCACAGTAAAATCATACAAATGACTGTATTCTGTTAATTGATCTATATTCCCCTCTCTGTTTTTTCCAAAGTGGTGGTCATATCCTATAATTAATTTAGAAATATTAAGGGTGTTTACCAAGGTGTCACGAACAAACTCCAAGGCGGTAGTTCTTGAAAAAGCCTTGCTAAAAGGATGAATAATTAAATAATCTAAGCCAGTTTTTTTTAGAAGTGCCGAGCGTTCGTCAATGGTGTTGATCATCTCAATTTTTGCGTTTTTTTGCAAAACCATTCTGGGATGTGGGAAAAAAGTTAACAACACCGACTTTTTACCTGCTGCTTTTGCTTCAAAAACTAGTTTTTCTAGTATTTTTTGATGCCCAAAATGAACACCATCGAAGGTCCCGATAGTCACAAAGGTTTTTTCGTCTGTAAAAAAATTAGAAATATTTTGAACGGTATTCAAAAAAGTAGAATTAATTATAGCTACAAAGGTACAATAACTATTGGTTTTTTTTAAAATCTAGAATGGTGTTTTATACTTTTGATAATGCAAAAAATTAACTAAATTTTAAGAAAAACATAAAATTTAATGTTAAATAATCAATTATTGAAAAAAAATTGTATTTTGCATTATTGTTAACAAACTAATTTATATTATGATAAAAAAGATTTTATTACTAGCGTTCGTAGTATTTGGAAGTGCAGCCATGCTGGCGCAAACCACTATTACAGGAACAGTTAAAGACGCAAAAACAGGCGAAACATTGCCGGGTGCAAACATTAAAGTGGAAAGGAAAGCAGTGGGTACAAATACTGATTTTGATGGAAATTTTTCATTAAATGTGTCAGATATTCCTCCGTTTTCTCTAGAGATTTCGGTCTTGGGGTACAAAACAGAAAAAGTAGAGGTCACGAAGAACAATCAAAATGTTGATGTTTTATTGACGGAAAACGAAACATTTCTTGATGAAATAGTAGTTTCTGCATCTCGAACTCCAGAACGTATTATGGAGTCTCCAGTTACAATAGAGCGTTTAGATTCAAGAGCTATTAAAAACACTTCTTCTCCTTCTTTTTACGATGGTTTAGAAAACTTGAAAGGTGTGGATATTAACTCTAACAGTTTAACATTTAAATCCGTAAACACACGTGGATTTGCAACATTTGCAAATGAGCGGTTTATGCAATTGGTTGATGGTATGGATAATTCTGCACCTGGATTAAACTTTGCAGTAGGAAATTTGTTAGGAATCTCTGAGTTGGATGTGAAATCTGTAGAGGTTTTACCAGGAGCATCTTCTGCTTTGTATGGCGCAAATGCCTTCAACGGGATTATGTTTATGAAAAGTAAAAGTGCTTTTGATGATCAAGGGATTAGTGTTTCTTTGAAATCAGGTATTACAAGCCAAAAAGCCGCGGGAGACAATGAGTTTAAAGATTTGAACATAAGAATGGCTTATGCTTTTTCCAATTATTTTGCAGCGAAAGCAACATTATCGTATTTAAAAGGAACAGATTGGTATGCTACGGACTATAGAGATGAAGTAGATGGCGTTTCAACGAGCCACGCTGGTAACACAGCATATAATGGACTTAACGTTTACGGAGATGAAGTTGGAACTACATTAGATTTTGATGCAATTGCTGGTACACCTGCAGGAACATTGGGAGCTACAAGAGTTACAAGAACAGGATACAATGATGTTGACTTCATGAACAATGAGGCAAAGAGTGTGAAGTTTGGAGCTTCTTTAAACTATCGCCCACTTGGAGATGATAGAGTTGAAGTTATCTGGAATACTAAATTTGGTTCAGGAAACACAATTTATCAAGGACAAAACAGGTATAACATCAAGAATTTTACGCTAGCACAACACAGATTAGAGGTGAGAGGTAAAAACTTCTTTGTAAGAGCATATACAACAGCAGAAGACGCTGGAGATTCTTACGATACTCGTTTTGCTGCGATTAATGTGAACAGGATGTGGAGTTCAGACAAAAATTGGTTTCAAGAGTATGCAGGTGCATATTTAGGAGCTGCAGCTCCTTTTGGAGTTCCAGCAATGAATCATGATGCGGCAAGAGCTTTTGCCGACAGAGGGCGTTTAATGCCAGGAACAACGGGATTTGATGAAGCGAAAGAAATTGTTACAAATGACCCGAACTTAGTTACAGGTTCTAAATTTTTGGATAGAACTAAAATGTACCATGCAGACGCAAACCTAAACTTAAGAGATTACATCAACTTCGCAGAGATACAAGTAGGTGGATCTATGAGGGAGTATAGGTTGGATTCTCAAGGAACTATTTTTACCGATTATGATGGACCAATTTCATATACTGAAGCGGGTGCTTATATTCAAGGTCAAAAAAGAATGTTGGATGACCGTTTAAAGTTAACTGCTTCTGCAAGATATGACAAAGCGATTAATTTTAAAGGGAATATTTCTCCAAGACTTTCTTTATCATATGCTGCCGGAGAAGACAAGAGACATAATTTTAGAGCTTCTCTTCAAACAGGTTTTAGAAATCCAACTGCACAAGATCAATATATTGGTTTGGACGCAGGTGCAGGAATCTTAGTAGGTACAGCTCCAGATAATATTGAAAGATATAGATCTTTGCCATATGATTTAGGTATTAACCCTGCTTTAGCGGGATATATTAATGCTGTTACGGGTAGTAGTATTGGTGGAACGCAAGTTCTAACAGGAGACATGGCATACAACAACTCTTGGACGGTTAGTTCTTTAGAAGCATTTGCTGTGAGCGGGAATCCAGCAGATTTAAAGAAATCTAATATTGCTTTTGTGGCACCAGAATATGTAACTGCTTATGATGTTGGATATAGGGGTGTAATTGCAGGATTGTCAATCGATGTGAATGCATATTATAATAAATATGAAGATTTTATTGCAAGTAAAAATGCAGCGGCACCATTGTATGGGAATGTAAATCTTTCAGACATGGTAGATTTAGGTCCAGTAACAGGAGGAGCAGCAGGAATAACACCAATTTCTTTAATCGCTGTGGGTAACGGAGATTATAAAGGAGTTGCTTTTGATTCTAATTCAGATTCAGACATTAGTTCTTATGGTTTAGGAATTGGGCTTTCTAAAAAAGTAATGAATGGTTTTGATTTAGGTTTTAATTATTCATATGCTAAATTTGAAGAGGCAGGAGGATCGGATCCAGACTTTGAGGCAGGTTTTAATACACCAGAGCACAAAGTAAAAGTACAGTTTGGAAAAACAGACTTATTTAAGAACTTTGGGTTTAATGTAAACTACAGATGGCAAGATGAGTTCTTATGGCAATCTTCTTACTATGATGGAATGGTTGAAGCGAGATCAGTAGTGGATGCACAGATAAATTATACAATCCCAAATTTAAAATCTGTTATTAAACTTGGTGGAGCTAATTTAGGAGGAAAAGAATACTTTAGTGCACCAGGAGTTGGAGCTACAGGTTCTCAGTTCTATTTATCTTGGACAATTGGAAACTAATTAGATAGGTTCTATAATTTTAACAAAAAAAGGTTGCGCAAATTGCGCAACCTTTTTTTATTTTATACACTTTTAAAAATCTTAAGAAAGCATACGTACAGCTCTTTTCACACCACTTACTAAAATATCTATTTCTTCTTTTGTATTGTAAAAAGAGAAGGAAGCTCTTACAGTTCCTGGAATCTTGTAGAAATCCATAATAGGTTGTGCACAATGATGCCCTGTTCTTACCGCTACGCCAAGCTTATCTAAAATAGCGCCAATGTCATACGGGTGAATTTCGCCGACGTTAAAAGAGATTACAGCCGTTTTTTTGGCGGTAGTACCATATATTTTCAGCCCTTCAATTTTTAACAGCGCTGCGGTTCCATACGCTAGCAATTCATCCTCATAGGTTGCAATAGTATCAAAGCCAATAGAATTCATATAATCTAAACCTGCACCAAAAGCAATTCCTCCGCAAATATTTGGAGTTCCAGCTTCAAACTTGTGAGGCAAACCAGCATAGGTTGTTTTTTTAAATGAAACGGTCGCAATCATCTCTCCTCCACCTTGATATGGAGGTAGTTTTTGCAACCATTCTTCTTTTCCATATAACAATCCTGCCCCAGTAGGACCACATAATTTATGGGCAGAAGCCACATAAAAGTCAGCATCAAGCGCTTGTACATCTGGCTTTATATGCGGTGTAGCTTGGGCACCGTCTACCATCACTGCTGCATTAAATTGATGTGCTTTTTCAATAATTTCTTCAATAGGATTTACGGTCCCTAAGGCATTAGAAACATGATTACAAAAAACTAATTTTGTTTTTTCATTGACCAATTTATGATAGGTTTCCATATCTAATGAGCCATCTTCAAACATTGGGATAACTTTTAAAATAGCACCCGTTTTTTCACATAGCATTTGCCAAGGGACAATATTAGAATGGTGTTCCAAAGCGGAAACAATTACTTCATCTCCTTTTTTTATAAGGGACGTAAAGCCAGCGGCTACAATATTTATACTATGGGTGGTCCCAGCAGTTAAAATGATTTCGTAGGCTTCTTTTGCATTAAAATGATGTTGAATTTTAATACGCGCTTCTTCGTACTTGTCGGTTGCTTCTTGGCTTAAAGTATGCACACCTCTGTGGATGTTAGAGTTGTAATTGCTGTAGTAATCTACAATCGTATCAATTACAACTTGGGGTGTTTGAGAAGTAGCTGCATTGTCAAAATATACCAAAGGTTTTCCATGAACTGTCCTTTTTAAAATAGGAAAGTCTTCACGGATTTTATCAACATTAATCATATACATTATATTTAGTTACAAAGATAGAGCAAGAAGATTTAAAGTTTTCATAAACTGAATATGATTTCCCTATTTTTACATCAATAAATTATATTTCCTATGAAAATAGTTAAGCGTTGCATATTGATTCTATTGTTGGTGAGTTTGTTTTTTGTTGTCTATAACTATCCAAAACTGAATATATTAGCTGGTTATTCAGCAAAAAACACAGCATCCTCTGTCTTTCTTGGAGAGAGAACATTAGCGTTTACAAATGCGACCGATAATAATTTTTCACCCGTAGATTTTGCAACAGATACCGTAGATTTTGGGAATAAAGTTGCCAGTTCTTCTGTCTTTGGTCTTTTGTCTAGAAAGGCAATTTACAGAGAAGGTGTGGGCGCTGTTTTAACCTTAAATTCCAGTGATGAAAACAGTAATTACTTAGTCCCTAAAAGAACAAAAGCAGACAATATTACCCCTTTTCCGTTTGGAAATGCGCCTCAAAAAGATACGGTATTCAATAATATAGACTACGTGAATTTGCGCAAGACCGTGAACTCTATTTTTGGTGAAAATAAATCGAGAGCAGTTTTGGTGCTTTACAAGGATCAACTAATTGCAGAAAAATATGCGGATGGTTTTGATAAAGATGCCCGAATTTTAGGTTGGTCTATGACAAAAAGCCTTATGAGTACTGTTTTTGGAGTTTTGCAGTATCAAAACAAGATAAACATAGCAGATAGAGCACCTATTAACTCATGGCAAAAAGATGCGCGCAAGAACATTACAATTCACAACTTATTACAAATGAATTCTGGCTTAGAATGGGATGAAAATTATAACGAAATTTCGGATGCTACAAAAATGTTGTTTTTAGAAAGAGACATGACTAAAATGCAAGAAGAGAAGCCGCTAACAGGCATCACGAATGCGTCGTGGAATTATTCCTCGGGGACGTCGAATTTATTATCTAAAATTTTAAGAAAGCAGTTTCTTTCGCATCAAGCCTATTTAGATTTTTGGTATGCTGATTTTATTGATAAAATTGGTATGAATTCGATGGTGGTAGAAACAGATTTGTCAGGAAACTATGTAGCCTCCTCTTATGCGTGGGCAACCGCAAGAGATTGGGCAAAGTTTGGATTATTATACCTGCATAATGGTCGTTGGAATGGAGAACAACTGTTTACTAAAGACTGGGTTTCTTATGCCACTACTCCCACACCGACTTCTAATGGAACATATGGTGCTCAGTTTTGGTTGAATGCAGGAAAACCCTTTAAAGATGTTCCTAAGAGCATGTATTTTGCAGATGGGTATCAGGGACAAAGAGTGTATGTTTTGCCGGATCAAGATTTAGTGGTAGTGCGTTTTGGTTTGTCTGGATTTGAAGAAAATATATTTTTGAAAGGGATTATTGAGAGTATTAAGAACTAAAAAACCACGCGAAATGCGTGGTTTATATTTTATAGATAAAGTAGTGCTGCGCTTATAAATCGAAACCGATTTGAACATTTAACTTGTTTGCAATAATTCTAGCAATACGTTGTTTTACTTCGGGTATTTTTACGCTTTCTAAAACTGTATTTGCAAAAGCAAACATTAATAATGCCCTTCCTTCTTTTTCTGGAATTCCACGTTGTTGCATGTAAAATAAGGCATCATCATCTAATTGACCAATCGTGCATCCGTGAGAACATTTTACATCATCTGCAAAAATCTCTAGCTGAGGTTTTGCATTAATAGTGGCTTTATCACTCAATAAGACATTGTTGCTTTTTTGATACGCATTTGTTTTCTGCGCTTCTTTGTCAACAACAACTTTACCGTTAAAAACACCTGTAGAGCGTTCGTTATAGATTCCTTTATAATCTTGATGACTTTCACAGTTAGGCTCTATATGATGCACTAAAGTATGATGATCTACATGTTGTTTTCCTTCAAGGATCGTAATCCCTTTTAAGATAGAATCGATGTGCTCTCCCCTTTGATAAAAGTTTAAGTTATTTCTAGTGATATTTCCTCCAAAGGAAAAGGTATGCACAGAAACAACGCTATTTGATTTCTGTTCGATGTAAGAGTTATCTACTAATGAAGCCGTTTTATCGTCATTCTGAATCTTGTAAATATCTACGGTGGAGTCTTTTGCAGCAAAAATTTCAGTAACCGAATTTGTCAAAACAGGGTTTGACGTTAAACTTTGATGACGTTCTATAATCTGAACATGTGCATTTTGCTCCACCACAATTAAGTTTCTTGGTTGCAACATGGTTGCAGCTTCAGAACCAGTAGTGAAGTTGAGCACTTGAATGGGTTTCTCTACCTCTACATTTCTAGGAATATAGATGTAAGCACCTTCATTTGCAAATGCAGTGTTTAAAGAGGTTAAATTGTCTTTTTTAGCTATTTTATTGAAGTAGTTTTCTATAACAGCCTTGTATTTTGGTTTGGCTAATGCCGAAGACATTAAACAAACATCAAAAGTATCGTGTGTAGTTTCCGAGAGGAAAGAACTGTATTTTCCATCAATAAAAACCAACTTGTAGGTATCTATATCGTCTATAAAGTACTTTTGTACATCTGCTAATTGAATTGAATTTTCTTTGGCAGGAAATATACTATAGTCTTGCTTTAAAACTGAGTTTAAAGAAGTGTACTTCCAAGCTTCTAATTTTTTTGTAGGAAAACCTAAGTCTTCAAAATTTTGAAAGGCTTCTGAACGGATTTCGTGTATATCCGAATTCGTGTCTATATCGTTTTCAAACGCTACGTATGATGATAATAATTTATCTTTTAATTCCATTT
>Ga0209279_10000029_pt1 | contig 113963 bp, 96 predicted proteins | sample CoawatmetaG00DNA_3_FD_187508 | JGI IMG/M metagenome (GOLD analysis project Ga0209279, IMG submission 187508) | Marine microbial communities from the West Antarctic Peninsula - Coastal water metaG006-DNA (SPAdes) (version 2) | ecosystem: Environmental > Aquatic > Marine > Coastal ...
CGCCTACAAAGGGAAAATGTATAACGGCTTCCCCTTTAAGCTGGAAGCCGGTGGTTTTGAAAATCTCGGTATCGAAAATATTGCCGAGTCAGGCATTATTACCCGCGGTATATTGGTTGATTTCCCAGCCTTTTTTGGCGTTGATTTCCTCCAGCCAGGACGTGTAATCACTACTGAAGATCTACTCGCATGGGAGAAAAAATCCGGTGTTAAGATTGGCTCGGGGGATGCATTGCTGATTAAGACAGGTCGTTGGAAGGCTGTCGAAGAACTGGGTCAGTGGACCTTCACTGAAAAAGCGGCAGGCCTGCATACCACTGTGGCGACTTTCCTGAAACAGCGTGATGTTGCGGTTATTGGCAGCGACGGTGCTGCTGACGTGATGCCTTCAGGGGTTGAAAACCGATTTAACCCGCTTCACGAGCTGACCCTTATTGGCATGGGTATGCCGATTTTTGATAACCTCGATTTAAGAAAACTTAGCGATGTCGCGAGAGAGCTAAAGCGCCCAACATTTATGTTGGTGGCAGCGCCGCTTAATGTTGAAGGTGCAACAGGCTCACCGCTTAATCCTATGGCGATATTTTAAAGCGAGGAAGCGCTTAGCACTGCCTATTAGGGCTTGCCAACCGCGGCCCTGATAAATTCTTCCATCGCCTGGGCCGCAGCCGAAAGCGCGTATTGGGGCCGAGTCACAATACCTACCTGATGAGTGATCACAGGAGCACTAATGGCGCGGCACTGTAGCCCCATCTCTTCCATCTGAGCCCGGCTGGTGCTGGGCACTACGCTCAGACCCAAACCTTCGCTGACCATGCGGCCAATACTGACCAGCTGATGTGACTCAAAAGCCGGTGTCAGTAGCAAGCCTTTTTCCTGCAACGCTTTACTGATTAGTAGTCGGGTTCCGGCTGGTCGCTGGAGGCTCAGATGAGGGTAGGCCAGCACATCAATCCACTTTAGTTTCTGCTGGTCTAGAAGCGGATGTTTGTCCGGCAAGATAGCCACAAAGCGATCTTTGTATAAGGGCTCAAACTTGAGATCGGGGGCACCTTCAGGGGCAAAGGTGATACCTAGCTCGCAGCGTTCTTCTCTGACCATCTGCACCACATTTTCGGCAATTACATCGTGCACGGTAATATGAATATTCGGGTATTGACGATGAAAGTCTGCCAGAATCTTCGGTAGAAAATTGGTCGTGTAAGTGGGCATGGCGGCTATATCTAACTTGCCGCGCCCCAGGGCAAAGTGATTGCGAACATCTTCCATCGACTGTTCCCAGTCCGACAGCAGGCGTCGCGCTATGGGATAAAACGCCTTGCCCTCTGGAGTCAGTGTCACTGAGCGTGTTGTGCGCGCCAGCAATTTTCCGCCGAGGGCCAACTCAAGATTTTTCATCGCCACACTGAGCGCGGGCTGAGATAGATGCAGCTGAATCGCCGCCTCGGCAAAGCTGCCGGTGCGGGCCACTGTTGTGAATACTATGACTTGGTTTATGGGTATAGACATTAATAGTCTTAAGTTATGAATTAGTTAAAATATACAATTTGTTAAATATAAGCCTATCTTGCATTCTTAGCAATTCGTAAATATTTGTTAGGCAACCTGCAGGAGCTTACCGTGGCCGGATTTGACAAAGTGGTAACCAGTTATGCCGAGGCACTAAAAGGCCTCGAAGACAATATGACAATCATCGCCGGGGGTTTTGGCCTCTGCGGGATTCCCGAAAATCTGATCAAAGAGATCAAACGCCGAGGCACCAAGGGACTGACCATCGCCTCAAATAATGCCGGCGTCGATGGCAAGGGTCTCGGCATACTGCTGGAAGACAAGCAGATTAAAAAGATGATCGCCTCCTATGTAGGTGAAAACGCCCTCTTTGAAGCCCAGATGATGAGTGGCGAACTGGACGTCGAGCTGACACCACAGGGCACCTTGGCGGAGAAAATGCGCGCCGGTGGCGCCGGTATTCCGGCCTTCTTTACAGCAACGGGTTACGGCACCCCCGTGGGGGAAGGCAAAGAGGTGCGAGAGTTTAATGGCCGTCACTATATTCTCGAAGAGGCGCTTCAGGGTGACTTCTCCATTGCCAAAGCCTGGAAGGCCGATCGCTATGGCAATTTGATGTTCCGCAAGACCGCCCGCAACTTCAACCCCATGGCCATCACAGCAGGAAAAATTGCCGTGGTTGAAGTGGAAGAAATTGTCGAGGTGGGGCAGCTGGACCCAGATGAAATTCATTTGCCAGGGATATACGTCAACCGCCTTATCCAAGGGACCTTTGAGAAAACTATTGAACAGCGCACAGTGCGCAGCGCATAAGGAGAATTTGCTATGGCTTTAACTCGCGAACAGCTAGCTCAACGGGTCGCCCAAGAATTTCACGACGGCTATTACGTCAATCTAGGTATTGGCATTCCCACCTTGGCGGCCAACTATATTCCCCAAGACATGCAAGTAATGCTGCAGTCAGAGAACGGCCTACTCGGCATGGGCCAATTCCCCCTCGACGAAGAGGTGGATGCGGATTTGATTAATGCCGGCAAACAGACTGTGACTATGGTCTCCGGTGCATCGATTTTTTCCTCGGCGGAATCCTTCGCTATGATTCGTGGCGGTCATGTAGATCTAACCGTATTGGGGGCTTTTGAAGTGGACTGTCAGGGCAATATTGCCTCTTACATGATTCCCGGCAAGCTGATTAAAGGCATGGGCGGCGCCATGGATCTGGTGGCGGGCGCAGACAATATTATTGTCACCATGACCCACGCTTCCAAGTCTGGCGCATCGAAACTGCTCGCGGAATGCACCCTGCCCCTGACGGGTAAGGGCTGTATCAAAAGAGTACTGACAGATCTGGCACTAATGGATATTGCTGATGGGAAGTTTATTTTGCGTGAGCGAGCGCCCGGAGTCAGTGTTGAAGAGATCGCTAAGCTGACTGGTGGTGAACTGGCTATTCCTGATCATGTACCGGAAATGACGTTTTAGTCTGATTTAATAATGGTGGCAAGGGGCTCCGCTACTCTGGGATTTCTAATGCTGGAAATTTCCATGTTCCATCGAGTAACTCAGCCCTAGGTCTATACATCCTCACCACGTAATTCCAGCCCTCGGTGATGGGAATATAATTAACTCGGCTGGGGTCTCCACCGAAGTGCAATGTAATTGAGCCATCAGCATTCTTCACGGCGGTTCTATCGCCAAAACCGTAAGAGTCATAAGGGTTTTTATTAAAATAGCCTTCCCGGTTATACATGGCCAATGACCAGAACCCATCCACAGGTACATCTTCTACAGTAAGGGTATAGGCCCTGTCAGCGGGCAGGTTGGGCTGGACGGTGAGCAGCAGTGATTCGGTCTCGGGTAAGGTGCCAAAGCCGTAGGCGGTGAGCAGGAGCTGCTTAATCGGGTCCACCTGTTCCTTGGTACCAGCGGCTTTTGCGTTATCGCTAATACCCTTACCCAACTCTAACAACAGCGCAGTGGTGGCAGCCATAGTCACGGGGTCATAGTCAGCATGGGTGTAGGGTTGCTGCGAAGCACTGTCGATAGACATCTGATCTTGCAGTGCCTGAGCAACCTGCATATCACCGGGAATATCCTCGACAACCAGGGTGCGAACTATAAGCCACACATAGGGCGTATCGAACTCCTCGATGGTTAAATCATGACGACCTGCCCCGTGAAATATTTTATTGGTAAAGCCCTCTTGATTGACAACTTGCACCGACATATAGCGATCCCCAGCCTCGGGCATCTGAATGCTAGCCCCTTTGCTAATATCGACAATGGCAACGCTATAAAGCGTGTCACGATTCAAGCGCTTGCTACTGCGGCTATCAATATCAGCAACCCTGCGGCCATGGGAAAAGCGGTTGAGTTTGCCCCCGGCTCTTGCCAGGTACTTGTCGAACTGGATGGCGGTTTTGGCCTGAACATAGTTTAGAGCCGTCACCTGAACTGGAGCCGTCTGAACTGGAGCAGCTTGAACTATGCCTACCCCAAGCGATAACAAAAACAGACTCGGCAGGACGATATTTTTAAAGGCACCATGTAGTTTCATCAAAAATAAAATCCATCGGGTTTCGTCTGATTTGAGGTTTTCGGCACGCTATAAATATTTCATAAAATAATCGGTCACGCGATTTTCAATATACTCGGGGTCTGATTGCCATGCCCTGGCATGCATCTGACAAGGCGACTTCCAAAATTCTTTAGGCTGGTTTGCCGCGGCATAATTTCTCTCACCATGAGAAAAACCGATTAAATTATCCCCCGAGCAGTGAATAATAAATACTGGCCTCGGGGAAATTCCGCCCAATAGATTTTCGGGATTGACTACTGCCATATCCATCCCGGTGCGCTGTTCCAACATCCATGCGATTAACGGCGCCAGAGGAAAATTCGGCAAGCCCAGATGCTGTTCAATAATTTCACCGTATAGGTCGTCCAGGTTAGCCCACCCGGCTTCGAACACACCGGCGGCTATACGCTGGTCATCAACCATTGCCAATATCGAGGTGGCTGCCCCCATTGAGGTTCCAAAGATACCAATGCGCAGAATCTGTTTTTGCTGCTGTAAATAATCGACGGCCGCTATAACATCGTTCTGCTCAAAAAAACCCATGGTTGAAAAAGACCTAGTGCTCTTGCCACTATTCCTTAAATCAAACACCAGAATATTAAATCCCGCCTCGTGGACGGCCTTAAACCAACGCATGCCTTCATGCCTATCCGCGCCATGACCATGAACAAAAACAATCGCTTTGTCTGAGGTCTCAGCAGGTATATACCAGCCACTCAAAGTATTACTGTCATCAGGCCGAAAGGAGATGTCCTCAAATGGAAGATCTAACTGGGAGGGGTCGCCACAGTATATAAAGTGGTCTTCATTACAGACATAGGACGGGTGCATAATATTGGACGAGAGCATCCAAGAAAAAATCAAAAGCCCGAGGCACGAGAGGCCAGTAACCCCGGCTAAAACCATCGCAACCGTTTTAGATTTCATTAAATAAGTAGCTGAACTTTAGCTGATAAGTGCGCGGTTCCATATAGGTGGCAACCAGACCAGCGGAGGTCATGGCGTTGCCTGAGTCGACCTTTACATTTTCATCTGTGGCGTTGTGAATATAAGCGCCGACCATCCATTTTTTTGAATTGGGTTGATAGATTAGGCTTAAATCAAACAGATTGTAGGATTTCTGAACCCCTAAATCACTGCCACCATTGGGCAGGCTGTCAAAAATACCCGGGGCTAGTCGGTCGCGATTATAGATATCAAGGAAATAACTGTCCGAAGCTTTAAGCACTATACGAGGAGTCAGAAGCCCTACATCAAAAACAAAATCATGACTGTAGGACACTGTCACTTTCCAGTCAGGCACTCTGGGTGGACTATTTCCGGACAGCACAACGGGATCCTCTGGAGACAGGGATTGATTCGAAACATAGGGATTAAAGAGGTTCCCAAACAATGTATCGGGTATTTCAAACTGACCAAAATGGGCATCGGTAAAGGCCGCGGTTAACTGCAACCTATCAAGATCTGTCAGCGCCCAGTCTAACTCTAACTCCAGGCCTTGAATCGTTGCCGAAGAGGCATTGCGCACCACGGTACTGCCACCAGTGTCGGCAACACCATCAAAATTGATATCTAGGCGGTCTTCATTTGAGAACTGCAGATTATGGTAATTTGCGCGAAACAGCGCCCCATTAACGCGCAGGCTGTCATCCAAATATTGCGCTTTAAAGCCCAGTTCAAAATTGGTCACAGTCTCTGGTACAACACTGTTGCCTGCATCCTGAATATGACCGGATTTAAATCCGCTGGAAACCGTCGCAAAATACATCAGATCATCGGTGGGTCTGTAATCGTAACGAATCAAGCCGCTGACATTTTCCCAGGTGATCGACAGATCATTGACCTGACGTATCCAGCAGGGCTGATCGCCAATACCCTCACTGGTGCCATTATCATTATAGGTGCCAACGTTAATCGCCTGCTGGGTAGCGGCATCTGCATAGATATCCTCTGGTGCGGGCGCTCCCGGACCAATAGAGTCAGGCCCCGCATAAGAACCCAGCAGTGAGGTCACTCGGCAATTTATGGCGCGACCGCCATGATCAGACTTGCTGTCCTTAGTGTATCTGGCCCCCACTGTTAAACTGCTAAAGCGGTCCAGGTCATAGACGGCTTGAGAAAATATACCCATTGACTCGACCCGTCTATCGGGTTGAATCGCGTAGGAAACGGCGGCGCCATCAAAATCACTGATCCAGCTTGTGGCACCATCGGCATTTCTTTCGCCACCAGCATTCTGCTGATCCACAGCAAATACAATTTCATTTTTCTCACGGGACAAAAAGGCACCCAGCAACCATCTCAGGCGCTCAGTATCATCATTCATTAACTGCAATTCGTGGGAGGAAAACTTAAAGTTGGAGCTGTGGGTGCGCTGCTGTTCGAAGCTGCTGCTCCTGCCATTATCGGCATCCACAATCTGCTGGCGATCCATCTGCGACTTGCCGTAGAGGTAGCTCAGTGTGAAGTCGGTGGCCTTATAATCTAATTTTGTACGCAGGGCAGTATTGGTTAAATCGAGAAAAGAGGGGCTGTCAGAGACCACGGCTCGAATTCCTTTGGCCACCAGATCTGGGGCCAGCTGAGCAAGACCGGCGCCCTGATCTCGATAGCGTTCAAGACTGGTAAAGGCACTGAACTGCTCCGTTGGCTGCCACAGCGAGGAAAGCCTCCAGCTATACTTGTCGGCTATTTCAGGAGCAGACTGGCCATAGTCTAAGGCCTGATCAAAGGCTGTCAGCTCATCGCTGGTTGCCGGGTAGTCGGGCCCAAGTCCTTGATAATTATCCAGCAGGTCGGTGTAGGCATCATGGCGCAGAGTGGCACCAGCAAAACGTAAACTGAAAGTGTCACTTACAGGTAGATTTAAAGCGCCGCGATATTCACGGCGATCATAGTTACCTAAGCCAACCGACAAGTTGCCTTCCACTACATCCAGCAATGGCTGCTGATTATAGATATTAATGCTGCCAGAGGACGAATTGCGGCCCCGCAGAGTGCCCTGAGGACCTCTCAAAACCTCGATGCGATCCACATCATAGAGTAGGGTTACTGCCGCTTGGGATCTGGGAGAGTAGATGCCGTCCACATGGATGGATACTGGCCCATCGGCGATCTCGGTAATATTGGTGCTACCCACTCCGCGCAATTGCACCAGTGTTGCCGCCTGAGGTGCTGTGTTGGTCATCTCCAACCCTGGCACCATATAAGACAGGGCGCGCAGGTCAGTGGCACCGGCAAAGTGCAATCTAGTCTGGTCAAATGCGGAAACCGCTATAGGGGTTTTTTGCAGGTCCGTAGCACGGCCCGTAGCAGTGATAATGATTTCTTGTAGCAGGGGCACTTCATCAGGTGCCTCAGGAACCGGGGCTTTAACAAAGATCGACACCGCGGTGTCATTGATCATTTCATAGCTTAATCCAGTGCCCTGGAGCAACCTATCCAAGGCCTCTGGCTTAGTTAAATCACCTTTGAGAACCGCTACCCGATGCTCCCGCAAGATCGCAGTGACACCAATAATATTAATATCCGCCTGCTGTGAAAATGCCACTAACCCCGACTCTAGGAGCTGGGATGGGATGTTAAAGGCAATAGTAGGCTGAGCAGATTCGGGCGAGATTTCGGTGGCTTTTTTAGGGCTGGTTTTAGGAGTGCTTGCAGGAGTGTGATCAACAACAGTTCCAGCAATAGTCACCGCTATGGCCTGGGGTATAAATCCGAAATTGAGAGCGAAAGAGGCTGCGGCTAAAACGACAGCCGTTGGCAGACCCCTTCCCCTCTTCTTATTCGATTTGTTCATTAGCCAAAATCACTGGCGCGGTAATCCACGCTCTATTTTTATAACAATGTCTCTATACAGTTTATCCTTTGCGTTCCCTATAGAGTCCCCATAGAACAGAGCTTATAGGAATGTGCATATTAATCAATACTTTGTCACCCTCCGCTTGGCGCCTTCAGGGATTGCCAAGATGGTCTTAGGCGCGGTCCTTTACCGACCAGAGCGCCTCCATCTCTTCCAATGTCTTACCCTTAGTCTCAGGCACCAATTTCCAGACAAACAGCATCGCGACCACACAGAACGAGGCGAAGATAAAGTACGGCAACGCGCCGTTAAAACCTTCCTGATTTAAGGCACTTTGGTTCACTAGGGGGAAGCTATTGGCCACCAGGGCATTGAATAACCACTGGGCGGCAACGGCTATCGACATGGCCACACTGCGCACATTATTCGGGAACATCTCAGACAACATCACCCACACCACAGGCCCCATAGACATGGCAAATGAGGCGATAAATACCAGTACAGCAATCAGCGAGACAACACCGACCTGCTGGGTATAAATAGTCAGACCGAGCACCGTCAAGCCAGCAAACATGCCAATACTACCGCCGATAAACAGCGGCTTGCGCCCCCAGCTATCAACCTTATAGATGGCCACAAAGGTAAAAATCAGATTGACCGCACCCAGCCACAGCTGCTGCTTAAGAGCATCTTCTGGGCCATAGCCCAGTGCGTTGCTAAATATTTCTGCGCCGTAATAGAGAATCGCGTTAATACCGGTGACCTGTTGGAATATCGACAACATAACTCCGAGAAACAGAGCAAAACCAATGCCTTTGCCAAACAGAATTGCCATGTTGACGGTTGAGCTATTGGCCAGAGAGGCTTCTATATCAGCAAACTCTGAAGCGGCTTCCTCCTCACTGGAGGTAATCCGAGCCAGTACAAACTTAGCCTCTTCAGTGCGGCCCTTTAGGATTAACCAACGGGGACTGTGGGGAACCGTAAATAGTAAGGCCAAGAAAGCCAGCGCAGGCAATAGTTCAGACCAAAGCATAACGCGCCAGCCCTGGTTTACATTGTGCTCGTGGAGCTGTTCAAGCACTTCTGGGGTCATTGCCTTAGTGTCGCCACCGCCGATAAAATAGGTTGCTAGAAAAACCACAAAGAAACCGATAACCACCGCCAGCTGATAGTAAGACACCATGCGACCACGGTATGCAGGTGGCGCAATTTCAGCAATATACATAGGCGCCGCCAGCGAGGCCATGCCCACTGCAAGACCGCCAACAATACGGTAAAAGGCCAGCTCATCGAGGGTTGCTGCCATGCCAGAACCCAAGGCCGAAATAGCAAACAGAACTGCCGCGAGGATCAGTGTGTACTTTCTACTGATACGCTTAGTGAGATAGCCACCAAGCAGCGCACCCACCAGACAACCATAGAGCGCACTACTGACTGCCCAGCCCTGCTCCGCAGCGGAAAGGTTAAAATATTCGGTGAAATACATCTGACTGCCGGCAATCACACCAGTGTCATAGCCAAACAATAAACCGCCCAATGCCGCGACAATGGTCATTTGTAAGATACTGAGTTTTTTAGTGCTGGAGTTGGTGGCGATAGTCATGATTCCCTCTAGTTTTTATTATTACTTTTATTATTTTGGTTGTTATGGATAGATGCGATAAAGCCTGTGACCTGTCCTGATCTAACAGGCTCTCTTTTAAAAGCTCTCTTTTACACGCTTTCTTTAACCGGTTAAGAGGTTAAGAGCCTCGGCTATTTTCTAAGCAGGATGATATCGTCAGAGATAACATGGACTTTCAGCGGCAGGACTTGCGCCAGCATTTCCGGCAGCTGAGCCACTTGATCGGTGCGCAATGTCATAGTGACTTTTACATCGGCAAGATCATTCGACTGCAATACTATTTTGCCATCAAAGTAGCGTCCCGTATCTGCGACTATATCGGCCAGTGAGATATCTCTGTAGATTAATCGACCGAGACGCCAAGCGCCCAAATCAGAACTCAACACATCTCTCACGGACTCAAAGGCTCGATCATTGGCTTTAACGACTTTTTGACCCGCAGTCAAAATCACATCAGGAAGGGATACAGATTGGCTGTCGCTGCTGCCCTGTTCGAATACATTCACTATGCCTTCTAAAACAGAAACGTTTACCGTATCGCGTATCTTTTGAACATTGAATTGGGTACCCACCACTTCGACCAAAACATCATCAACTGTAACAAAAAATGGCTTTTGTCGATCTTTGGTCACATCAAAAAAGGCTTCGCCACTGAGCAATTCAACCGAACGCTGCAGGTCTGAAGTATGGGTTCTAATAGCCGACTTGGCACCCAGAGTAATCTCTGTATTGTCAGCTAAAACAATAGTTTCTATTTCACCCTTCTCGGTGCTGTAATAAGCCGTGATCGGTGCATTGGCCGCAGGCAGCATAAGCGAGCCAACTGCCACACAGACAACTGCAGCAAGGCTCATGGCATAGCGCGGTACAGAGACAATGTTTTTGAACGTGATAAGCGGCGCCATAAACAACGACTGCAACCGAGCCGTAATTGACTCAGACTCCACCGACTGGCGAAGAGCATCACCCTCAGTAGTGCCGACTAAATCACCCAGATCCTGCCATAGCAACTCTACTTGCTCAAACGCTTCCCGATGATCAGCATGCTCGGCCAACCAGGCTTGCAGGGCCTTGCGGTCAATGGCGGAGACATCCTCAGACTGCATGAGCGTAAACCACTCTGCCGCCTGCTGATTAATCTGATCTGATAACTGCATAAACTTTTCACTCATTTTGAATTCTTACCCGCTTGGGCTTGCAGCGCTTTCTGGCAATCTATAAGCGCTTTTGTAACATGTTTTCGCACCACCGTTTCTGACAGATCCACCCGTCGGGCAATCTCAGCATAACTCAGCCCATCAAAACGATTCATCACCAATAATTTTCTACGTTTTTTAGGCATATCCCAAAGTGCTTTAGCCACTATTGTCAGCTGTCGCCTGCCATCATGTATGCGCGCTGGGCTCAACTCCTCCACCACTTTCGCATCCGTATCAACCACCGCCTGAATATGTCTCTGGCGCACGCCACTGTGTCTTTTTTGGTCAATGGCAATATTGTAACTAGTCCTATATAGCAGTGCTCTTGGATTTTTTATCTCGCTAAAGTCCATTTCAATCACGCGGGCAAACGCCGTTTGCACTATATCCTGAGCTTCGTCGCTGCTTACATTAACTTTATTAATGACGTAGCGACAGAGCTCCGTGCGATGACGGATATAGACCTCATGAATTTCGAGATGTTCCTTCTCAGGCATCATAAAAAATTTCGGCTAACAATAAGTATGTGCACATAAAACAGAGTAATCCACGGACTGCTGAATAGGATGAATAATAGCGACCTTTCTAAGACGTTCCACCCTAGCAAATCCGCCCTCTAAAGCTAACTCTTTTTATCTCTCTACCATATGAGTCATATGAGCCATTCGGCTCAACAGGTCCTACAGCACTAACCAGCACTATAAAGAGCAGCTGGCATCGCCTTGATTACTAACGACATTGACCGAATTAAGCTGTATCTGTAGTGTTCCAGCTACATTCAATACCATCGCTGAGCTCACGTTGCTCATATCTGTGCCCTGCTCGGCGAAACAACTCAATTTTAAACGGGCGGTCTGCCACCTCTTATTAAGCTTGCTGGATAGTCCCTCTGTGATATCTATATCACCGGTGCAGCCTTCACCACAACCAACAGCAACTGTGGTATTAGCCACCTTGTCTCCAAGCACTTGATAGTGAATTTCTAGAGCCATATCACCATTAGATTCACGGGACATATCAATAGACTCTCCCTCGATAGACAGGACAGCATCTCCTGAAAATTCAAATAGACGGGAATCTTCTTGAGCCATGTAATCCAGCGCCGTCATGGTTAGAGCACCAGACGCACTGACAGCCTTTGAATTAGTCACCTGTAATGTGCCAGCAGAATCACGCATCACCAGACGCCAAGGGGAAACAGCCTCGCCAGCCTTTAAAAAACTCAGGCCTTGGGTCTGCGCCTTGTCACCCAGCTGCGCATCTTCTGAAAGGCTTTCAAGCTCGCCGCTATCTGAATAGGTCAAACCGAAGCCGTAGGCAAACAAAGGGTTGTAGTCTTGGTCACCCAGATTAAGAGTTTGAACCGCGGTTCTGGGCCAAGAGAAAGATAGCTTGCCTCGAAAGTCCTGCTGAATCTCATCTTTGCCACTGCGCAAGAGAACGTCGGCTATACCGCCACCCTCAGAGCCCGGTAACCAGGCGGCAACAAACGCATCGGCAGCGTTTATCTCTGGGTTCATCCACATAGGTCGGCCAGAAAGGAAGACCGCAACTGTGGGAATACCCTGGGCCTTAAATTTGTTTAATAGCGCTAAACCCGCTTCAGATTGAAAATCTAAATGAGGGCGATCACCCTGAAACTCTGCATAGGGATCTTCGCCGAATACGACTATGGCCACATCTGGTGTGTTTTTATACTCACCCTCAAGGCTTAAAGTGACCTGGCCCCCTGCAGCTGCAACCTGTTCTTCGATGCCCTCATAAATCGACATGGCCTGAGGGAAATGCTCTTTAGTGTTTCCGGTACCCTGCCAAGAGAGTGTCCAGCCACCGGTTTGCTTGCCGATATTGTCCGCACCATCACCTGTAACCAATATATTGGCCGAAGGAGAAAGAGGCAGCAGTTGCTTGGCATTTTTCAGTAGAACCAGAGACTGACGCACAGCTGTTCGGGCAATTTCTTTGTGTTCCGGCGCCGCAAGCAAGTCAAAACGTCCTGCGTATTTACGCTCTGAGGGCAGCCCCGCTTCAAATAGACCTGCACGTATTTTTACCCGCAGAATACGGCTGACAGCCTGATCTAAACGGGCCATAGTAATCTCGCCGCTTTTCACTTGAGCCAAGGTGTTGCCATAGAGCTCTTGCCAGCTATCCGGCGCCATAAACATATCAACACCGTTATTAAAGGATGCCGCACAGGACTCATTGGTGCAGCCTTCAACCTGACCATGGCCATTCCAGTCGCCAACCACAAAGCCACTAAAGCCCATTTGGTCGACCAGGACATCGTTTAATAATTCTTTATGGCCATGGAGTTTACGGCCATGCCAGCTATTAAAAGAGGCCATTACCGATTGCACACCACGATTAATGGCCACAGGATAACCGGCACCCTGAATATCACGCAGGTCCTCTTCACTGGAGATATTGTCCCCCTGATCACGACCATCGACAGTACCGCCATCACCAATAAAGTGTTTGGCCGTTGCAATCAGATGATCCTCATCGAGGAATGTGCCGTCATCGAGCTTTCCCTGAAGACCTTCAACCAGATTGCCGGCAAAGGCTCTAACGATGGCCGGATCCTCAGAGAAGCTTTCATAGGTGCGTCCCCAGCGATCATCGCGTACAACGGCAATAGTGGGTGCAAAGGTCCAATCCAGACCGGTGACAAGAATTTCTTTGGCGGTCACAGTGCCGATGCGATGCATCAATGCCGGGTTATTAGCAGCACCTAAACCAATGTTATGGGGAAAAAGTGTCGCACCCACTATATTGTTGTGGCCGTGGACAGCATCTGTTCCCCACAGCGCGGGGATGCCTATTCTGCCATCGGTTTTGTCCGTGGATGCCAGCCAAAATTCATCGGCCAGAGCGACCCAGGCTGCGGGGGTAGTTCGGTTGTCGCCACCAGGCGCGGAGTTGCCGCCATTGAGCACAGAGCCCAAATGATATTCACGCACCTGAGCTGGGGTTATGGATCCAATATCCGCCTGAATGGTTTGACCGACCTTTTCTTCCAGGCTCATCTTAGTCACTAGGTCTGTAACGCGCTGCTCTAAACGTTCATTTAAAGCAAAGGGTGAGGCCTGTTTAGGCCAGATCTCCGGATGAATTGTTGCAATATTGCCGCTCAGGGTTTTCGCGCTATTTTCATCCACAGCAGGACTAGAATCACATCCAGCCACTATCGAAAGAATTAAACCCGCGGTAACATAATATGCAACATTCATCGTAAAATCCTGTTTGTATTTTTATAGTATTGTCTATTTTTATACAGCCTATGCAAGATGACCTAACAATCACCCAACAATCACCGAACAATCAAAAGAGCGAAACACTAGTGTCTATAATAAGACGTTCCAGCCTAGCTAATCCGCCCTGCAAGATTAACACTTTGCGGTCGAGTTATTCATCAAGCTCTTCATTAAATTAGCCAAAAAAATCACCTATGTGCATAGTTGGAAAATTCATTTATGCTGTATAAAAATTACCACGCCTCAAATCAAATCGGCGACAAAGGTTAAAAAATGTCCGTTGATGACAGATCAAATTATGCACCCTGCAAGAATATGGAATATGAATGTTTGAAAATGGGTGCTGACCAGCAAGAGCTAATGCGGGTCGACTCTTATATTCAAGGTGCTGATGCACTCAGGAAGGAGGCTATCGCAGGCAATAATTTCGCCGTTGCAGATAGCTTTTACCCCGGCGTCAGAATGGCTATCTCCGACGCCTATATTCTCGCACTAGTGCGAAATTTTCAGGCTGTTATCCGGGACTTTTTTAAGCTTGATCTTCGCACTATAAAATCTGCCGCGTCCAAGTACTCTATTGTCACATCCAAGCCTGAAGAGCTTAAATTAATGCAGCGCATCCCACATTTTGATGCACCCTCAAGAAACAGCCTAGCGGTGATACATTATCTCTGTGATGCACCTGACTCGGGCACGGCGTTTTATAATCATGGTGAGACCGGTTATGACTATATAGACAGGAGTCGACTGGGGAAATATGAGCAAAGTATTGTAAAGCGATTCCAAGATCCGCTGCGCCAGCCCTCGGGCTATGTTTGTGGCGACACCCAGGATTACTCTGAGATTGCATCCTTTGGGGCAGTGCACAACCGATTATTGATGTACCGTGGATCGAGCTTGCACTCCGGAATGATTCGGCCGGATTATAACTTTGACCCCAGCCCTGAGACTGGGCGCCTGACTATCACCAGCTTTATTGAGTTTTCCTGACTCTTATTAAATTCTCATTAAGCTCTTACTAACCTCTTATTAACCTTTTACTGAGCTCTGCGCACCAGATTAAGCAGATCACGGTTTGTCGGCTGGCTGGCCATTAGAACTTCAGTCTTGCTCAAATTGTCACGCATCAACCGCTCTGCCAATACAGTGTCTTTGTCCCAACCGCGATAGCGGTTACTGTTGATATTGGTCCCGAAGCCCATGCCATAAAGCACGTACTGCACGCTGGCAGCAGAGAATAGCTCGGCGCGATTATTGCCGTCTGAGACCCAGGGAACCTGAGAGCGCCACAGTTCCAGGGAGTCCTGAAGGCTGTCGGGTATGGATTGTCGGCGAACATGATCCCGCCAATAGTCTGAATCTGTGCGTTCGGTGAGCACATAATGCAGTTTCAAAAAATCAATAATATCGACCCAGTACTTACTGATAATCTCATTAAAACGCTTGGCGACAACCGTCATTGCCCTCCGGTCCTGAGGCAAATTATTGCTGATAAACTCCGCCGACTTTTCAATCAACACTAGGGCACTGGCCTCTAACGGCTCAACGAAGCCCGCAGAGACGCCCACTGCTACACAGTTTTTATGCCAGAAATGCTCTCTGTGGCCAGGCTGAAAGGTTATTTTTCGGGGGCTGTGCTGTTTTTTCGCCAGGGCTGGATCTGCTGCAAGATAGCGCTGTAGTTCATCCTCGGCCTTTTCCACGGAGACATGCTGGCTAGAGAAAACATGGCCGATGCCGCGCCTTGTTGGCAATGCAATATCCCAAACCCAACCACTGGATTGGGCTGTCGATTTAGTGCAGGAGGCGATGGGCGTATCCTCCGCAGCATGGTCGGCCTGCACTGCCAGGGCTGTGTCGTTGAATAAACAGTCTCGCTGAGAGACAAAGGGTACCTGATAGTGCTTGCCGATTAACAGGGCAGAAAAACCCGTGCAGTCAACAAATAGGTCACCTGAAATCTTGTCACCTCTGGTTAAAGACAGTGCTGTGATATCACCCTCTTCACTCGCGAGCACCTGCTCCACATGGCCTATCTGATAGTCCACTCCCAGACTGTCCACGCAGTGGCGCTTTAACAGTTCTACAAACTTTCCAGCATTGAGGTGATAACCATAATTAAGGCCAAAAGCGTATTCTGGTGTCTTCGCAGTTTTAGGAGCAAGCCCCAAATCGCAGATCTTACCCTGAGGTGAAACCGCATCGGCAAAACTGCTTTCGGCACCGCGGTCCAACCAGTGGGCCGCGAGATTGACAGCGCCATAACCGGCGGGAGGAACAAAGGGGTGATAGTAAGACTCCCCTTCACCCTTTTGCCAGTTAATAAACTGAGAGCCCTGCTTGAAGCCCACATCGCAAGAGCGTAAAAAATCCACTTCGGAGATACCTATGCGTCGCAGCGTGTCGCGCATGGTCGGCCAGGTTCCCTCACCAACACCCAGGTTGGCGACATCTGGGGATTCAAGGAGTATCACCTTGGTGCCAGAACCCGCTTGATCCTGGGGATTATGCCGGGCAGCAATAATGCCAGCAGTCAACCAACCTGCACTGCCGCCACCTACTATCACTACAGTTTTAATCATTATTGCCTCACAGTGTTTACCGGATCAGTCTGCCTTGGGGGCCGCGCAGTAATGATCAATAAATTGCTGATGGGTGGGAAGTTTCTCTACCTTCTCATCAATGGAGGCGGCCATTTTGGACAGTGACTGCAGAAGACTTTCTTTACCGGTCAGCTTACCCGCGCTGTGAAAAGCTTGAGGTTTCAAACCCTGCCCCATCATCACCTGGACCCAGGAGTCGACGCGAAAGAGGGCGACATCGTCAGGCCAGACATAGCCGTTTTTCTTAAAGATGTCGAGCCGATGGGCAAGGGTCTCCGGTATATCCATGGTGCGGTAGGCGTTCCAAAAATCGGTGTCGGTGCGATTGGTCTGCTTGTAGTGCAAAATCACAAAATCTCTTACAGTTTCTATCTCGGTACTCGACTCCTGGTTAAATCGATCCGCCAATGCTGTACTGGAATCACCAAAGGGAAAGAGCCGAATTAAACGAATAATAGCGGTCATCACCAAATGGATACTGGTGGACTCTAATGGCTCGATAAAGCCACTGGCGAGCCCCAATGCAACACAGTTCTTGTGCCAAGATTTCTGACGCCGCCCGGTGCGATACTTAATATACCGAGGTTCGGTTATCATTTTTCCTGAAATATTATTCAGCAGTGTCTGCTTGGCCTCGTCATCAGACATAAAACGGCTGCTGTAAACAATGCCATTTCCGACTCTGCTCTGCAGCGGGATTCGCCACTGCCAACCGGAGGGGTGGGCTATTGCACGGGTGTAGGGAAGTGGCTCAGAAACCGATTCTGTCTGCACAGCAATGGCTCTATCTGAGAATAACCAGTGGCTCCAATCCTCAAATTCTACGCCAAGGGATTCACCTAACAGCAGAGAACGGAAGCCGGTGCAGTCGATAAATAAATCACCTTCGATAAGCTCGCCACTCTCCAACAGTAAGGCCTTGATATCGCCAGATTGCGGATCTTTTTGGACTTCCTTAATCAAGCCCTCAAGGCGGCGCACCCCTGCTGCCTCGCTTTTCTTGCGCAGGTATTTTGCATAGCGGGTGGCGTCGAGGTGAAAGGCAAAATTTAAGCGCGTATCGCCTATATTGGTTGCGAACTTACCCGCTTTGGCGGCTTTTAATTCGAGACAGTAATCCTCGAGACTGCCGCCGAATCCTTGGGCCTGGGCTTCGAGCCAGAATTCATGAAACTCTGCCATCCAAGAGCGCTGACCAATTTCACCGAAGGAGTGAATGTAGCTATCGCCTATATCGCCCCAGTTATCGAACTCGATTCCCAGCTTAAAGGTCGCCTGAGTCTCGCGCATAAATTCTTGCTCATCGATATTCATCAGGCGATGGAAGTTGCGCATAGGGGGAATCGTGGCTTCACCGACACCCACAGTGCCAATGGCATCAGATTCGATCAGGGTAATATCCAGCAAACTCGCCAATCGGGTTGAAAGACCGCAGGCTGCCATCCAGCCAGCTGTTCCACCCCCAGCAATAACCACTTTCATCATTGTTTTATCTCCCCCAAAATTATTATATTTTTTTTGCAGCGAGAAACTCGGCTTAGAGCTTCTAGCGATTTAGCTTATTTTTCACTAGGGCGCGAAGTCGTCGAACCATGTTGTTATCAAGATCTGCCAGTGCACCTTGGGCCGATGGCGGCAGGTGCTCTCGCGGGATTTCCGGCGAGCCAAACACGTAGTAATCAAACACTTCTCGCCAGGCCTTCTTTTCGGCCTCGGGGCGGTCTCTCAAACCCAGCATGGCATGCATAACTATGTCCATGGGGTTGCCCATATAGGCTGGGGCAGTCAGCCACCAAAAATTAATCATAATATTAAACGGCGACAAGGCCTCGACCTGATGCCACCACATGCTTGGGTAATAGACCGCATCCCCAGGTTCTAAATCCACCACCACTGCGGCATCCAATGCCTGACGAACTCTAGGAAAGCGTTCGAAGTCAGGATTTTTTAGATCCACCATAGTGATAACCTGTCCGCCGGGAGTTGGCTCTAGGGGACCAGGGTATAAATTGTGGATCTGCTCAGGGGGAAATAGCGTGAAACGACGGGCGCCCAGTACACAGCAGGCTAAATTGCTCGGCACATCATAGTGGGCTGCAGCAATTGACTGAGTGCCTACCCAGACCTTGGATAGAGGCTTGTTATGAGTAAAAAGCGGATGCTCAAAGGCAAGGTCATTTTCCTCGCGCAACCCGGGAAAACAATTATCCAGGGTGAGGGAATTCATATACAGATAAGATTGGTCGGGCTTGTTCTTGTCTTCGCGAATTTGGCTAAATATATCACTCAGTTCGCGGTGCTGGCTGGCGTAGTTAAAACCACTGCAATCATCGTTATAAAAGAATCGTGCATTAGCCTCGGGTGGCGCAACATAGACACCTACGGGATTGCCGCTGGAGTGACTCTGCAAAACATCCATCGCATTGTCTGGCGACACCTTACCGGCTTTAACCAGCCCCCAGCCGGACACCAAGCCGCGTAATATAACCGGCTCGTTGGCCTGAAAGAGTTCATCAAAAGGAATCTGATCGGGCCTGACGCCCTCAAGAACACGAACCTTTTTGCCTGAAGAATTCATAACAGCGATAACTTTTTTGAAAGACTGCTAAACAATTGCCAATCTCTTGTTTTTTAACTCAATCAGCTTGGTAAAGTTACCCAGAGAACCGAGGGCAAAATACACAAGACCTAAGACGCCCATCTTGTTGAGCTTTTCCAAACTTTTACCATCCAACTGAGCCAACTTTTCTTTGTTGATGGTGTAATAATCCGTCAAATTAACATTGGCAATATTACTCAGGGAGATTTCTATATTGATCGGTTCAAACAACTCCATGGCGTCGAGTGTTGCAAAGAACGTCTCATTGAGGGCGGCGCCCTGATGAATCACCTGAAGGGTTTGCATGACTTTTTCTAAGTAAGGGGTGTCTCCCCCATAGGCAAGAAATAAAGGCTGTGCGCTTTTAGCGCCAACTCTTGGGTGGTCCAGGTCAATATGAATGACCGGCTCCTTGACCGCCTTGCCCTCGACTTCGCGGCTTTGAAAGCCAATCAGAAATGGACCACGGGCCAATATGGCCGGCACATAATTACCCTGCCAACCCTCATCGCCTAGAAACAGATTTTCGTCTTTGGCAAGCCCCAAAATGGCGTGAGCTTGAAAGGTTTCCGCTTTAGGGTCTTTATAAAATAGTATTGGATATTCTTTTTGAAGACTACCAAATTCTGTAGCAAAGGCTAAAACTCGGTTTACATTGTCGCCATATTCAGCCCTGTGGCCAGCGTCAACGTTCAAATCTTTATGTTCGACGTTATTTAAGAGTACAGTTTTGCTCATGTAATCATCCAGTCATTTGTCGCTATGGCATTTAGTGTTATGGGTATTTAGATCTACCCTGCCAGTGTAATAATAAAATAAGGCCTCCGCTAGTAACTACGTGGAGGCCTTATTCGAACTACTATATAAAACTTTTCTTAGTACTGTTTGTTACAGCATCATTCTTTGCAATATTCTTCAAGCTAATGAGTTCTCCCTGGTAACAACAGCTACCAGAGAGAACCGTTTAGCTATCTTAGAACCTGTATCTTAGAACGTGTATCTTGCAGAGAATACGTAGCGTGGATCAAGCTCTTGCACAAAGAATGTAGCGTTGTCGTTACGACCATACTTACGCTGACCTTCGCCGGTTAGATTGATCGCATCTATAGACAAAGTAACACCTGAGTCGAGCTCATAGCTTACATTCAGGTCCAACTGCTCAACAGAGTCAGTGTACTCAGGGTTACGAGTACTACCTACTGAACGGTTAACCTGGCTTAAGAAAGCATCACGCCAGTTGTAAGCCAAACGAGCAGACAGACCGTCTTTCTCGTAAATACCTACAAGGTTCAACGTGTCGCTTAAGCCGGGAAGTGCAAACTGGTCTTCGCTTGGATCAGATCCATTCTCATAACCAATATCGCCCTCTACAGTGGTGTAGTTAAACTGATAACCAAAGCCTGTATCACCAAAGAAGTGCTGAGAAGCCAGTTCGAAACCATAGATTTCAGCAGTCTTTGAATTGGTTGGACTCTTAACAGCAAAGGCTATCAATGGGTCTGTTCCAACAGAGGTTACGTCGTACTCACTAAAGATCTCTTCATGGAACGCCTGAGTAGAACTCGCTGCGCCCTCGGCTGCTTGATATGCTGCTGCACCTGATGTTTCGGTGAAGTCACCAATATTTTGCAAGATGGCAGTCATAGAGAACAGTGCATCTTCGCTTTCAGCAACACCAATAGAAGACAGCTGGCTAATGGCTTCAGCCAAGAAAGTGCTGTTAGAAGCAGTAGCATCTCTCAAACCGAATAGAGACTCATCGGCCTGCTGGACACCCACAAAGTTAGATACATTTTTCTGGAAGAAGCCAACAGAGAAGTAATTAGCTTCACCATAGTAGTATTCAACAGAGAAATCGAAGTTATTCGACTCCAGCGGATCCAGACGAGCATTACCCTGACTAGCAGAAGGTTGATCACCTAAGTGTGTGATACGGCTAGGTGCTTCTACCGAAGTAGCAGTGTACATATCACTGTATCCAGGACGAGCAAGCGTCTTACTAAACGATGCACGAGCCTTCAAGTTGTCAGTGACATCTATAGAGATATCCAAGCTCGGCAACAATACGCTGTAAGTGTAATCTTCGCTTAGGCTGTCGACTGTATCGCCCAGGGTGAAGGTGAAGTCATTATTGGACTCCCAGATAAAGGCATTAGGAACTGCCTGCTGTGAAGTAGAAGTCACATCAGTTTCTTCCCAACGCAGACCTGAAACTACGTTAATGGGTAAACCACCCACTTCGCCGTCCATTTTGATCTGGCCGTAAAAAGAGAGAGTATCTTCTTCAACACGGTTATCAGCAGTACTGTTGATTGGCATGTTGTCAGGATCTAAACCATAGATAGGCGCCATAGCGTTAAGCAACGTCAGTGGATCACCTTTCCATGAAACTGAACCCAAGGCAATCGGGGCAGTCTCGCCATCAGGCTGAGAAACACCGGCTACGCCAGTTCCCTGATAGTCGAACTCACTAAGAGAGCTAACCTGCTCAACAAGACCTTCTGGGATATCACCAGGAGCATCAACACCCCAACCACCCAGTGCGCTAGAACCAGACTGGCGAGTTTGGCGCATTTCTGAGCTCATATAGCCCATACCGAAATCAACTTCGATGCTGTCAGAGACAGTAAAAGTACCGTCAAAATTGAACTGATCCAGTTCGGCGACTTGCTCAGATTTTGCAAACTGAGTAACCTGAGAACCAAGATCTGCCAGATCAAAAATACCGTTGTTGTTGCCCTTAACCGAATCATCAACAGAGACTATGCCCTGTGGAATTTCCTGGCCAAAATCAACAGCCTGCCAACCAGCATTACCGCCGGCAACGTTCATACGTAGTACGTTGTTACCCTGAGGACCATTTCCGCCACTCTTGGCTTCTGATGACGCAGCATCAAAGCGCAAGTTGAGCTTGTCGCTAACATTCCAATCCAGGTTCAAACCCAGTGACTCTAAAGTGTCTTTAGTGCCCATAGCCAGATTCTGGAAGAAGAAATCCTTACCACCGGATACATCTTCGGCGAAGATTACAGGAGCAGCAACAACTGGATTGCCATCATATTCAACATAGTCAACAGTGCCGTTGAACCATACTCCGTCAATCAGGGAAGTAGAGTCCTGAATGTTCTCTGCATAGGCAGCATCAGCTGTAAATGTCATTGAGTCATTGGGCGCAAACTGAACCGTTAACAAACCGTTAGTACGCTCACGATTGTCTTCGTTAAAACCTACACCAAGGTTAGTAGGACGATATACCAGCTGACCATCGTTAGGCGTGTTGATAATAGTAGCGCCTTCAACAATACCCAGGTTCGACAGGTTTGCTGGATCTGTGCTATCCCAAGTACGCAGGCCGAATTCTTCAACACTTGCGTGGCGGCTACCAGAGTCGCGCTCTTGGAAGCTACCAAACAGAGAAACACCGAAAGTAGAGTCATCGTTAGACCAGCTGTACAAGCCGCTGACTTCTGGAGTGACGTCGTCGCCGCTAGTATCTTTAACAGCCTTAACGCCAACACTGACTTGAGTTCCGTCAGTTTCTAAAGGTCGAATCGTTTCAACGTTAATCGTTGCGCCTACGCCACCTGTTGCAACAGATGCACGGCCAGTCTTATAGACCTGAAGACCACGAACGCCTTCGGATGCTAGGTTTGAGAAGTCAAAAGAACGGCTGCTTCCTGAAGCACCCTGATCCAATGGGTTACCGGTAATAGTGCCGACATTAGCTGAGGGCATTTGACGACCGTTGAGCGTTACCAGATTGAAACCGCCACCGAAACCACGAACGGTTACTTCAGAACCTTCGCCGTTTACACGGTTGATCGATACACCGGAGATGCGCTGTAGCGACTCTGCCAGGTTAGTGTCTGGGAATTTACCCATATCTTCCGCAGAAATTGCATCTACAACACCAGATGCATCGCGTTTTGTGTCCATTGCTCTCTCAAGAGAGCCACGAATTCCGGTAACAACAACCTCTTCAAGAGTACTGCTGCTATCAGCAAAGACCTGTCCAGCTGCCAGCGTTCCAGCCGCGGCAAGGATGGCTACAGAAAGTTTTGACCTTCTAAACATATTTGTTCCCCATTATTAAGAAAATATAAAGTTTATTATTAGGCGCAGATTTAAGGCGCTGATATAAGACGGGGCAATAGCGCGCATCCGCTCCCCCTCTGAGTAAATAATTTTGACTTAATTTGCTTAGCGTTCAGGCAGCCTGGAAATGGGCCGCTAATCGGGGATGGCAAATAATTGAACAGAGAAGAAAATAGTACTATGACCACAAATATGCTGTTATATGAGCGCACTTTGAAAATGGCCGAGCGCTTAATCAAGTAAAATACTGCATCAGCAACAGACAAAAGGCTGTAAATGGAAGCGTTAAGGTTCGACACAGTGTTATTTAATTTTCACGATGTCATATTGTTAATGACGGCGATGCAATGCCTGTTTTGCGTTTTACTGCTGTGCCTAACCAATCGTAGAAACACCCCAAGCATTTGGTTCTTAGCCCTATTTTTACTCGCTCACGGACTGATTCCGATCAACGAACTGATGATGTGGGGGGCGGAGTTTAAAGTCATAGTTAGAGATAGACTCCCAGGCCTGCACTTCTTGCCAGCGATTGCCTATTACCTTGATGGTGCGCTGTTGTTTCTGTGTTTCAAATCATTGGTATTTCGAGACTTCAGACTGGCCAAGGTCGACCTGCTACACCTACTCCCCTTAGCGACCTATGCAGTGTTTATCGCCACGGCATTTTATGCTCGGCCCACTGACGTGCGCCTAGAGATGATCACCTCGGAAAGCTTTGTTTACAGCGCCAACTATGTGTATATGGAATTCTTTAGCAAGCTTATAAGAGTCGGCTATGCAGTCGCATGCTTTGTGCTAATAAGCCGCTATAGCAGTCTATTGCGCAATACCAACTCAAATATGGAGAAGATCCATATCTCTTGGCTTAGAGCCCTTGTGATAGGCTTTTTAGTGGTCATGCTGTCTGAGGTGGTCCTGTTGGTCGCCAAGATCGCCAATAATCTGGGCGGCTTTGTACTGATGCAGGAACAGCTCAGCACTATTGGCTTAACCGGTTATTACCTCAGCTTTGTTCTGGTCAATCTGCTAGTTTTTACTGCCGTTCGCTACTTTGGTGTTTTCGAGCAGGTCAGCGAAACAGTAGCCCCAAAGAAGCCTGTCGAAGAATCCTTTTCTCAGCCGGCAATGGCGGCGAAAGTTGATGCCGCTATAGTCGAAACTAAGATCTATATGGAACCCGACATTACATTGGACCGCCTGGCAGAGGCTCTGAATATAATGCCTCGGGATCTGTCGATGCTGATTAACCGCCACTTTGGGATTAACTACTATGAATTTATTAACCGTTACCGCATCGAAGAAGCCAAGCGCATGCTGACTGAATCCACGGGGGTTAGCATTACCGATATCTATCTTGCCGTGGGCTTTAACAGTAAATCGGTGTTCTACACTTTCTTTAAAAAGCTCGAAGGGGTAACACCCACGGCATACCGCGCCTCACAGCAGTCAGCTCTATAGGCAAAAAAAAGCCCAGACCAAAAGGCCTGGGCGAACGTTAGTGAAGGATTTGATGATTCTTAAGCTGTCTAAGGATCCTCTAATAGGCTTGCTAATAGGCGCCCTAATAAAGAGCCTAATAGGCTCTCTAATAAACCAAGGTCTGCATCGCTCGGGGGGGGATGGTTAACTTGGTCTGTCCTTCACCAACGAAGAAATTGTAATCCACAGGCTTGTCCGTATGGTTCATTACGATGGTTGCCATCTGATTGTCTGTATTGACAAACGAGGTGGCCAATAAAAAGCTGCGGCTACTGCTAGTGCTAATACGCTGCGCCTCTGGGCGCACAAACTTAGAGAAGTGGCCAATATAGTAGTAGGTTGGTGTATAGATCAGCTCCCCAGTTCGGGTGTCCGCATGAATCGGAGCAAAGCAAAAGTTCTGCACATGATTGGGGCCGCCGGTGTGATCGAGCAATATATTCCAGTCCGTCCAGCCCACAGTGCCGCGATTAAAATCATTGATCATGGAGTTCCCGTAACGCTCGGCGTTTGGCCAATGCTGGTAACGATCTTCACGGAAATTTTCGTTAGTGCCCTCAGTAAAGAGTAAGTTCTTGGTCGGGTAGGACTCATGAACCAGCGCTAGATTGTCGTGCATGGTCTCGCCACCGGCCCAGGTTTCATACCAGTGAAAACCTATTCCCCAGGCGTATTTGGCCGCTTCAGGGTCCTCAAAAATCACATTGGCGCGACGGGTAATCAGGTCGCGATTATGATCCCAGACCACGATCTTTTTATCCCCGAGGCCTTCCCGCTCAAGAACTGGCCCGAGATGGTTTTTAAGAAAGTCCCGCTCTTCTTCCGCGGTGTAAATCATCGACTCCCAACGCTGAACGGCCATTGGCTCATTCTGGATAGTCACACCCCACACAGGCATACCCTCGTCTTCGTAGGCCTTGATAAACTTGGCAAAATACATCGCCCAAGCTTCGTAGTACTCAGGTAATAACTTGCCGCCACGGAGCATGTTGTTATTGCTCTTCATAAAAGCAGGGGCACTCCAGGGGCTGGCATAGAAGGTTATATCGCCACCCGCAGCCTCAGTTGCACGTTTAATAAGAGGAATTCGGAACTCGCGGTCTTTATCTATATTAAAGGTCGATAGTGACTTGTCGCCTTCATCAATATAGGTGTGGCTGCCACTGCCAAAATCTGAACTGTGAATAGAGGTGCGCACCAGCGTATAACCAATGCCCTCTTCCTTATCAAAATAGGCCTTGAGGAACTCTTCTTGCTTGTCCGCTGGCAGCTTGGCAAATACTTCAGAACTGGCATCGGTTATGGCACCGCCAAAACCAAGCACCTTTTGGTAGCGCTTGTTGGGATTTACAAATACTGAGACTTCACTTTCGAAGGGCTGTACCCCAGGCTCAAAAGTCAGTGTATCTGTCAGACTGAGACGTTTGTCAGTGTCCTTGGCGGTGGTATAGACCAATACTTGCGTAGAGTTTTTAAGCTTAGAATCTAGCTCTGGAGTCTGGTCAGTGGCCGCTGGTGTTTGCTGGCCACAGGCTAAAAGCCCCGGCAGCATAAGCCCGATCAACATAAAGTTTTTCATTAATAAAAATACCCGGTGTCAGATTATGTGTTTTTTAGTTATAAGTGCCCAACCTGAAAGCTGGCTTTCAACCCAGTTGGGTGACCCTTAGATAATAATGATTATGTAATGGAGAGTGTTCGAGTTAAGTAAAAAGCGTCAACCCGAACTTAAATAATTGGGTCTCGGGGATGATTTTGGCGGGATGGGCGGTTGGCACTGCAGCGGTACTATTGCAGAACTAAGCTTGGGGAAACTGATATCTGAATCCACTTGATAAGTGAATTTCTGGGTAGATGCTTGTGTTAGATAGCCGGGTACAGGATGGACTCTCTGAACTCTTAATACATATAATATCCTAAACACCCAGGCTAAAACCCAAAAAGGCCACCCTTAGGGCGGCCTTTTAAATTGAAACAGCTATCTATTCTAGCTAGCCGGACTAACCGGGCTAATAGAACTAGGGCGCCTTCTTTTGGATCTTCCAGCGGGACAGGTTTCGCGCTTTCAGCCTGTTGGTAAACAGCGCATAGAGACTTTGCTCTTCCTTCCATTCTTCCAGCCACTGGGCGCCAGTGCGCTCTGCATCGACAAATACGGCGTTGGTTATCATCATTGGAATAATCACAGATAGATGGACGACCAGACTGGTGACAGTGCTATAACCTATCCAGCCGAGGTGGTAAGAGGCGATAAAACCAAAGGAAACACTCCAGATAGTGAACAGCACTATCATAAAGTAGGCTTGAAGCCTGGCATCTGGTATGTATTTCAACGGGTTGAACCTTACGTCCATGACGCGTCTCCAGACGTAGACCATAAACATTGTGAATCTTCTGAACAGCGTGGGCTTGTCCATATTTTTTTCCTCTTGTTATTGTTTGCTGAATCACATTAGTCTTCTATTTTCCGCATACCCCTTAACCCTTAACAAGAGCGGGTTTTACGGCGTCAACATGACTACTATCAAACAAATTTATTATTTTTGAGAATATACCCCACCGCCTCAGATGCTGCTTTTTTGAGCCGGTATACGTCCTACGGGGGCTTTTCTCAAATAGTTCACATATGAACAGATAGTCGCCAAGCCAATCGAGCTGCTATTTCTTCCTAATAAGGGTGCCAAACTCCGCCTGACCACTGGCAATACTGGCAAAGGCCGTCGGCTGCCCTGCATCGACAATGGCAATAGTCCCAATACCGGACTCCAGCAATGACAGGGCTTCCTCCACCTTTGGGATCATGCCGCCAACAATCACACCGCTCTTTATATGTGTTTTTGCCTGGGCTGCGTCTAAGTCAGCAAAGCGACTGGTGGGATCTTTGATATCTCGGAAAATACCGCCGATACCTGTGACAAAGATCAGCAGCTCTGCCGACATTGCTCGAGCAATCTGGACAACAGTGGTGTCAGCATTAATATTAAATACCTCACCGCTATGGCTGATACCTAGTGAAGCGATTATCGGCACTAGATCTGCGGCCAATAAGCTGTCGAGCAATTGACTATTAATTCCGGTGACATCGCCAACCTCACCAAAATCTATAGCCTCGGGACCACCACCGGAAACGGTTATCGGCGGGCGTCTCTTGGCTTGAATCAGTTTTCCCGAGGCACCGTGACAGCCAAAGGCATTAACACCCTGAGCTTGCATAACAGACACCAGATCCACATTCACCTGACCGCAGAGAACCTGCTTCACAAGCACTAAATCCTCTTTGCTTGTAATCCGTCGTCCGGCGACTTTGCGCGGCTCTATGCCGCAGCGAGATTGCATGGCTGACAGCTGGGGGCCACCACCATGCAGGACCACAACGCTCCAATTGTCTTTGATTAGCCCGCTAATATTTTGCGCTAAACCCGAGCTCTGGATCTTATCGAGCAAAATATCGCCCCCTACTTTAATCACCGCTAGAGGCCTTCTTTCTGCTGCGGCACTGTTCTCAAGGTTGAGGGCCTGATGGTTCATGGCCACATCCCTAATTGATCGAGCTGATAGCTATTTTTGTGGCCGGTCATCAAATTAAAGTTTTGTAAGGCCTGACCTGCGCCACCTTTGATTAGGTTGTCTAATACGCTGGTTATACAGACTGTTTGCGAGCCATCCGCGTGGGTCTCACTTATATCAATACCTATTTCTATGCGTGCCGAGTTTTTAACCGCCACAACCTCTGGAGCTATGCCTTTGGGCAACACCGAGATAAGAGGGAAGTCTTGGTAATACAGTTTATACATCCCGCGCAATTGATCTTCATTAATACCTGCGGGCATCTGCAGCTGAGAAATTGCCATCATTCCCCGAGACAGTGGCGCCGAGACAGGAACAAAGTCGAGCTTTACGCCATGGGCTCCAGCAGCGGTTAAGGTCTGCAAAATCTCTGGGGTATGCTGATGATTAAACACTTTGTACGCTTTTAAATTATTACTGCGCACGGCGTGATGGTTACCCATCTGTGGATGCACACCTGAACCACTTGAACCGGTTAGTGCGACCACGCTTATCGCCGACTGATTCATATGGCCCGCCACCGCCAAGGGCAACAGGGCAGAGGCTATACAGGTGGCAAAGCAACCAGGGTTGGCCACGTGCTTGGCGGTTCGAATCTGCTCTGCATATAATTCGGGCATACCATAGGCAAAGGTGCCGAGGCGCTCGGGGCAGGGATGCTGGTCGGCGTAGTATCTGCGGTAGTCACTCAGATCATTAAGGCGGAAGTCACCGGATAGATCGATAATACGAACATCCAGGTCGAATAGTTCCATGGCAACCCGGGCGGTTATCACATGGGGCATAGCGAGAAAAACAATGTCTGCACCAGCGGCACATTCCTGGGGTGGAATATCTTCCAGAACAATATCACTGAGGCCCCAAAATGAGCGATTCACTTCGCCGATATTTTTCCCTATATGATCCTTGCTCGAGACACGCAGTATTTCTACATCGTCGCGACTCAGTAGATTACGCAGTAGCTCCGCGGCTAAATAGCCGGAGCCGCCAATAATAGACACTTTGGTTTTGTTCATAGAATACTCGCTTACCTTTTATCTGTTGGCTTGATAAATTAAAAAGACATTACAAGGGCCTGATAATGACCAGTGCTCGCTGCCCAATCGCAACGTTTTCATTGGGGAATAAAATACGCTCGCCGCTTTTTTTGACTAGGTATTGGTAATCTTTGTCAGTGGCCAGTACTTCACCGATTTCAAACTGAGTGAAGTTGGCAATATTGCTCGGAAAGCAGAGGCGAAAATCTTCAGTTTGCTTTAGCACTTCCCCAGCCACTTTAAATCGCAGGGCGACTTTGTCATCCATCGATATAATGACATTGCCGCTGATCGCATGCTGAAGCCCAGTAATCACAGCGACGAAATCTTCAAGATTGTTTTCACCGAAGGGCTTCACTTTTCCCAGTTCGAGGGTAAAGCTGGTAGCGCCACAGTGGTTGGCGGTAAAGGCTGAATAGGTCGCACTCTTTTCACTACTGCTCAATATTGCTTCTATGCCCCACTGGCCCAAGAGAGCATATTGATACTCAGTGATGGCTGATCCATTAGTGTTTGGCGAAACGGCAAACTGTTTGTAAAAGGAATCTCTTATCGCTGTGTGTAAATCGTAGTGAATTTTTTGCTCTGCCTCTTGTGCAAAAAATTCACGACTATAGGCCATTAGCTTTCGGCTCCGTCGGCGCTCATCGCAGTCGCTAGTATATGAACCTAAGCTGGGCGAGAACAGACGATTCATATTTTCGTCGACTTCACGGCCATTAGCTTTTATAGCCTCTGGGTTAGCAATCACAATCAGCAATCTATGCTTGGGAATTATTTTTCCCGCGAATATATCACTGACCAATTGATCGATAATTTCAATGGGCGCGGTTTCATTGCCATGCACTGCCACTGACAACAAAATAGAATTTACTGGTGAATCTCCCTGAGGGGAAATATGTAAAACACCTCTATCCCAAAGATCCACTTGAATATTATTACCAATCAATAAACTAGATTTTCCCGCCACGGAGTCATTAGCTAAAGTGAACTGTAAAAAGCTCTGGGTGCCAAATAATTGTTCTTGAAAATTAGCCATTATCTTAAACCTGCTGGAAGTTATAAAAACTTCCCAGATGCATAATTTGCGTTAGCTCATCAAGGGCTGCCCTACCCTCAAGAAGTAAATCAGGATCGGCTAAATCACTGGCGCTCAGTTCGTCGCGATAATGCTTATCCACCCATTGGTTTAGAGTTGTAAACAGCCTGTCGGTCAATACAAAGGATGGGTTAACCTGAGCTAGCTCTTGCTCATTTAACACTACCCTGAGGCGCAGACAGGCGGGACCACCGCCATTGCGCATGCTCTGGCGAACATCGACAAATTCGAGATTTTTAATCGGCGTATCCTGCTGAATAAGACCCAGCAGATACTGATAGACGGTTGCATTCTCTTTGCTTTCCATGGGCAATATCAAGGTCATACCCTTAGTACCTGGCAGATTAACCAGCTGGGAATTGAACAGATAAGACTTGATCGCGTCATGCAGAGAGATGGTCTGATTCCGCACTTCGACAAAATGTATTGGCTGATCGCCACTGGCCATGGCCACCTGTTTAAACAGATTGGCTTTGTCGGCAAAGGCCAGCTCATGCATAAACAGCACATTTTTATTGCTTACGCTGACCACATCATTGTGAAAGCCACCGGCCTCGATCACCTCTGAGCTTTGGCGCGCCATAATCACCTTGCCGGCGTGCAACCCGTGCTTGCGGGCTATAGCCATGGACGCCTCTAAGGACTGCCTGGCAGGGAAGCGAGTAGTAGCCAGCGCATCACCGAAATCCTGTTTGCCATAGACAAATAGTTCAATGCCCTGCTCCCCGTATTCCGCACAGAGACGATTGTGATTAGCTGCGCCTTCATCGCCAAAATGGACGCCGCCACCCAGTGCATTGTGGTGAGCAAAATGCTGATCATTATTAAACACCGCTTTCAGTAATTTACTGGTGCTGCCCTGTTCTATGGAGCGGTGAAACATGCTTTTAAGATTTGCCGGAGTGAAGTGAACTTGCCCATCCTGAGTATCCGAACTGGGAGAAACTGTCGCAGCATTCGCGGCCCACATAGAAGAGGCCGAATAGCACATAGCCAATAGATGGGGCGCCGTTTTATGAGCCTTTGCTATCACCGCACAATCAGTCCCACTGAAGCCTAGCTGTCGCAGCGTGGCTATATCGGGCCGCTCCTGAGGGATAAGAACCCCCTGCTTCAAGCCCAACTGATGCAGACGATACATTTTGGCCAAGCCCTCTTTGGCGGCTTGCCTGGGATGGGATGGCCGTTTGGCATTATCCGCAGAGGCCAGATTGCCATGAGACAGACCCGCATAGTTGTGGGTACTGCCAATCAGTCCATCAAAGTTCATCTCAACTGCATGGGGTACTGTTGCATGGGGCACTGTTCACTTCCTGTTTTTCTGTCTTCTCAAATGAGGATCTATACCGGATTAATCAGCACTACAGCGCTACATATCTCACACAGCCGCCTACTGATAGCCCAAGACCACTTAAGGTCTCTGCGGGCAGCAAGACATCGCCATCAGACGATATTTCAAGAGTACTAATGCAGGCCGCGAAAGAACCAATATCGCCGCCACAGACGAGGTATTGAGTATCATCAGAAGGGCTCACATGACCTGCAATTTTTGCTGTGGAGCTCGACCTAATAGTTTTAATATGGTCAATAAAAGTATCGACGCTGGGGGCACCATCAAAGATATCGATCTGCCCACGCCAAAGAAAACCCTCGTTCTCAAGCATGGCTAAGGCGGCCCTGCCCTCGTCATTGGGTTTGCCAATCACATCTCGCGCGGTTTGCGATAGAAGATTCACATAGATAGGCTGCTTGGGCATTAGGTCAGCAATAAACTGATTGCCGTTTAGAGCACCAAATAAATCCGCTGCATTGAAATCCATATCAAAGAAATGTTGGCCAATGGCATCCCAGAATGGCGAGCGGCCCTGTTCATCGTAATAGCCCCGTAAATCCGCCATCACCTGATCGGGAAACCGCTCTCTAAATTCCGCCATAAATAAATAGCGACTGCGGGAGAGCAACTTGCCATTGCCTTTTTCGCGGTAGGGCGTATCCAAAAACAATGTCGCCACTTCAGCAAAACCCTCAAAGTGGTTGGATAAATTCAACGTTTCGACACTGACTTTTTTATCAAGAGCTTTACTGCTGTGAGTCACCTTATTCAGCTTGTAGGAGTAAAACTGATCATCCTCTCCCAGCTGAGCAATAATGCCGGCGGTGCCAACTAACTGCCCAGTCACTGTATCTTCCATCACCAGCAGATAGTTTTCACGCCCTGGCTCTGTAACCTGCTTGGTGATACTCGCTGTCGATTTGGCAATCTTTTTGGTCAGTGCATCGCGGTCTGGGGGCAATGTTGTCATGCCAGGATAGGCGGCTTCTGCGAGACGCAGTAAGTTATCAATATCCTGTTCTTTAATCGGTCTAACGATAATCATAATGAAACACCTTGGAATAATTTTTTAAGCTGAATTGACGCTGCTAACATTAAAGCTCTTGCGCCATTACGCTGCGTACCGACTGATCAAAAATATTGACGATATTGTCAATATCCTCTGTGGTGCAAATCAGTGGTGGCGAGAAAGCCATTGAATCCAATGAGGGCAGTGGTCTTGAAATCAATCCATTTTCGTAGCATTGCTGGGCAACTTTGGCAGAAATTTTTGTCGACTTATCGAAAAAGGTTTTAGAGTTTTTATCTTTGACTAACTGCACAGCGGCGATCATGCCGACCCCGCGGACCTCGGCAACAAACTCGTCATTGGCAAAGCGTTGATTTAATTGCTGATGGAAATAGGCGCCGACATTAGCGGCATTATCTACCAGTTTTTCGTTTTCAATAATATCCAAATTAGCCAAGGCAACGGCCGCACCTATGGGGTGACCTGCATAGGTATAACCGTGAGCGAAGTTGCCATACTTAACTGAACCCTGCTTTAGTAACTGCCAAATTTCATCGGAAATAAAGGTGGCTGAAAAAGGAAAATAGCCACTGGTTAGCGCTTTAGCCGTGGTCATCATGTCGGGTTTAAGGTCATACATTTCACTGCCAAACCACTTGCCTAAACGGCCATAGCCACAGACCACTTCATCGACAATAAATAATATATCGTAGCGTTTAAGCACTTTTTGGATAGCCGCAAAATAGCCCTCAGGTGGGGGAACAACGCCACCCGCACCCAACACAGGCTCAGCGATAAAAGCGGCCACAGTATCTTTGCCTTCACGGAGGATCATTTCTTCTAACTGCTGAGCCCGGCGCGCAGAAAATTCCAACTGGGTCTCGCCCTCTAAGCCATGACGAAAGAAGTCAGGAGACTCTGTGTGGAGAATGTTATTGATCGGCAGATCGAAGGCGGTATGGAACGAGGGCAAACCTGTAAGGCTAGCCGTGGCTAAAGAGGTGCCATGATAGGCCTGCCAGCGAGAAATGATTTTTTTCTTCTGCGGCTTGTTCTGAATATTATTGATGTACCAAACAATTTTGATCAGGCTGTCATTGCCATCGGATCCACCACTGCCAAAAAATACCTTGGATAGACCATCTGGTGCTTTTTCCAACAGACGCTCAGCCAACTCTATTTGGGGCCGGTTCGACATGCCCGAAAACGTATGATAATAACTCAGCTCCATGGCTGCTTTTTGCATTGCCTCGGCTAACTCTTCTCGCCCGTAACCCACATTGACACACCAGAGGCCGGCGACGGCATCGATCAACTGCTGACCAGACTGATCGCGCAGGTAAATGCCTTTGCCTGACTCAATAATTTTCGATCCATTGCGGGCAAAATCATCGGCATTGGTTGCCGGATGTAAAATGCTGCTGGCATCGATTTCAGTTAAGTTTTTCATCACAGTTCACCTTCCAGTGTCAGTTACAGCTCTTGGCTATCCATTAAATAGCTGGACGGCGCTTTTTATTAAATACGCTTGACGGCGCTTTTTGTTAAATACGCTTGACGGCGCTTAAGTCTGGAAGATGTTAGAGGCATAGGGAGTTAAGCGATATAGCAATAACTTGCAAGATATGCTTGATTTTTTAGCATATTGCAGGCCGATAATGTCAATTATGGCAATAGTCAGTCATAATCCCCTTCTGCCAATAACCGCAAGCTGAAACCATGGACAATAAAAACCGCGCGGTGAGCTACGACTCACTGGATCGAGACCTTATTTCATTGCTGCGCACAGATGCTCGAGCGCCCATTTCACAGTTGGCCCAGGTGCTAAAAGTCTCCCGAGGAACCGTACAAAACCGATTGGATCGGTTAATAACAACCGGCGCCATTATTGGTTTCACTATCAGAGCCAGTGCCAGTGTCGACGACGGCGCTATTCGGGCGATTATGTTGATTGAAGTGACGGGGAAATCCACCTCTAAAATCATCAGTAAATTGCGCGGCCTGCCGGAATTACAAAAGGTTCATACCACCAATGGCGCATGGGATTTGGTGGCCGAGATTCAAGCATCGAGCTTGGCGGAATTCGATAAGGTGTTGAGAGAGGTAAGGTTGATTGATGGTATTGCGAATAGTGAAACCAGCATTTTATTGAGTACGGTGTAAATTTTTCACGCTGAGATTTTGAGCTGGCGCCCTCCGCCAATGCACTTCAATCGGTAAGGGCACGGCGGACTGATTTAAAAGCCCTGATTACAGCCTAAAGTTTTATTGTACCGGGTCTAGTTTTTAGCGCTGACTCTTATCAACTTGCCGTCTTCACCATCTGTAACCAGTATCAAACTGCCATCTGGCGCAGAGACAATATTGCGAATTCTGCCAAATTCAGTGAACAATATTTCTTCTTCAACGACCTGGTTATCCTGCATTTCAAGACGCCGAACATCCCCGGGGACTAGAGCAGCGATAAACAGATTGCCCTGCCAATGGGGAAACATCTCTCCGCTGTAAAGAATCATCCCAGAGGGGGCAATCGAGGGATCCCAATACTTCAGTGGCTGCTCCATACCTGGATGCTCAGTAAAGGGCGAAATCATCGCACCACTGTAGTCCACACCATAGGTAATTGCCGGCCAGCCATAGTTTTTGCCCGGTAATACCAGATTCAGTTCATCGCCACCCTGAGGGCCATGCTCGTGCTCATAGACAGTGCCATCATCAGCAATCACTAGGCCCTGAAGATTTCTGTGCCCGTAAGACCATATTGCTGGCAGTGCACCTGGCGCTGCAGTGAAAGGGTTGTCCTCGGGAATACTGCCGTCAGTATTAATCCGCACTATCTTGCCAAAGTGGTTATCTAAGGCCTGCGCCTGCTCGCGATAATTAAACCCGTCCCCGGAGGTGATCAACAGCGTTCCATCGGCTAAAAAGGCCAGTCGAGCACCGTAGTGCGCCGCCGTCCTGCGTGGGGGATCAGACTGAAAAAGGGTCTTGTGGTCCACAAGCACATTGCCCTCAAGGCGCGCTTGAATCACATTCAGCCGATTGAGTTTTGGCTTGTCAGCGTCAGGCGCCGAAAATGAGAGATAGATGAGTCCATTATCGGCAAAATTGGGGTCTATCAATACTTCAGATAGCCCTCCCTGCCCGGCGAATAAAACCTCCGGCACGCCAACAATAGGCGTTGGATCTAATAGGCCATTGGAAACCCGCCGCAAGTTTCCCGACAGTTCGGTGACCAACATTTCATCGGCGGAAATAAACGTCACACTCCAGGGATAATCTAAACCCTCGGCAATAGTTTCGATTTCGACTTCAGGGGCAAGGTTCTCGTCACTAGTAAAGGCCGAGCTGCTGCAAAACAGCAAACTCAGGCAAAATATTCGCAGATTAATGAATTTCATTGGGATCCCCTTTTTGTGGATGGCTACCGAAATAATATCCAGCAATCATGCCAGCCAGAACAAGATAAGCCTTGCCAGACAGTGTGCGAGCGCCAGCAATTAGGTCTAAGTTATAAAACGCCAATGGCATTAAGGCGACGATGGCCAAGAGTGCTGCACCCCCGGCTAGGGCATAAAGGTAGGGTTTCTTGATCGAACTCCAGATGGCAATAATCCGCGCCGTGATAAAGGCGATTAATAGGCCAACGAAGATCAAAGCAATGGTGGGAAAGGCCCCTCTAGAGTTCATATCCACTAAGTCTGTGGCCATGGTCGACAGAACAAGCTGCAAATCCACAGGCATGTTGATGCTTTGCAGCCAGATCAGATTGGTTGCTGTGGTGTGGGTTACGACTAAAAATGTGGCTATTATCAAGGATATCAAAAACGCCTGTATCTGTTTAATCATCTTGTTCTGCCATTGAAGTTAAGGTCGGCGTCGATCATCTCGATTTTACCGGGCCTTTACAAGGGCTAAATAAACCGAAAGATTGACCTTACTCTGCATAAGTAGCCTGAAGCTTTAGCGCCTAAGGATGAATAGGAAGCCTATTTTATATTAGACTCTTCTAATTTAACAATATCTAATGTAGAATATTCTAATGTGGATATTACAGAGGGGCAATAGAATGACTAAAAGTATTCAACTGGCAGATCTGCAGGAGCTACAAAAACACAGCGCAGAAGCAGCAGGCTTACTCAAGCAGCTCAGCAATCAGAATCGCCTTATGATTCTCTGCTCCCTGATTAATGGCGAGCTCTCGGTAACAGAGCTCAATGGAATGACCAGTGTTAGCCAATCTGCCTTATCACAGCATTTAGCTTCATTGCGTAAAGCTGAGTTAGTCCAAACTCGACGGGAGGCACAGACCATTTTTTATAGCCTGCGCGGCGACGAAGCCATACAGATCATTACTGTACTAAAGTCTATTTACTGTCCCGCACTCTAATTAGAGCGCATTTTAATAAGAAGCCAGCGGAGATATTCCATGAGCACTCAACAAGACACGTCAGCAGACACTCCAGTAGACACTCCAGTAGACACGTCAACAATTACTATTTCTGCCAAGGAATTCAAGCAACAGAAACAGGCCCCCGAGAGTCAATTGCGGGTAATTGACGTCCGCACCCATGCCGAGGTTAATAGTGAATCCCTAGCGGACTGGGCCCATTTCCCTCTACAGGATTTAAACAGCGCTGCAGTGAAAGCTTACCTTGAACAGCAAGGCCATGGCTCAAGCCAGCCACTGTATTTACTTTGCGCCAGCGGCCAGCGCGCAGCCCGAGCGGCGGAGCAACTGCAGACTGATCTAGGCAACCAACTGGTGATTATCGAGGGCGGTATGAATGCCTTAAAAGGGTTAGGTATTGATATAGCCAAAGGCAGCGGCAATATTATCTCCCTCGAGCGTCAGGTGCGCATTGCCGCCGGATCACTGGTGGTTCTAGGCGTCATGCTGGGCTTTACTGTTAACCCCGGTTTTTATGGCCTCTCCGCCTTTGTGGGAGCAGGTCTGGTGTTCGCCGGTGTTACGGACAGTTGCGGCATGGGTATGGTGCTCGCACGTATGCCGTGGAATAACTAAGTATGTCGGTGCTTATAGGTCTGGTGATTGGGCTCGTGCTGGGGCTGACTGGTGCGGGTGGCTCCATCTTTGCCGTACCCCTGCTGATGCTACTGCTTGGCCTGCCGATTAACGACGCCATTGGTATCGCCCTGGGTGCGGTGGCGGTGAGCGCTCTAATCGGAACAGTCAGTAACTGGCGCGCCCAATATATTTTATGGGTTCCGGCCATCTGTCTGGGTTTGGGCGGCGCCATAGTTGCTCCTATCGGCAAACAGCTTGGCGCCCAATTGCCCCCCATGTTTCTGCTTGTGGGCTTCTGTGCCCTAGCATTTATTATCGCTGGCATTATGTGGCGTCAGACAGTCACCGCACCCGAGCAAGCCAACATAGTTCGCTCCAGTCATACTGCCGACAATGACCTGATACAACCGATCTGTCGGTTTAGCCCAGACGATCAATTCGATACCAGCTACAAATGCATTGCCGCATTAATCGGCTGTGGTTTAGCGGTGGGATTATTGAGTGGCCTTTTTGGTGTCGGCGGCGGCTTCTTAATCGTACCGGCGCTACTGTTTATATCCCAGGTGTCTATGCGTCAGGCAGTGGCCACATCGCTGCTGATTATTTGCGTGATCGGCGGCGCTGGATTTGCCAGCTTTGCGGCAGGCAATAACAGTTTGGACTGGCTGCTTTTGGGGCAGGTCTGTTTCGGCGGCTTGCTTGGAATGTTAGGCGGACGTCTGATCGCAAACAGAATTGCAGGCCCGCAATTACAGAAGCTCTTTGCGCTGGCCCTAATTGCTATCGCAGTAATAACCCTGGCCAATAAACTAATCAATGGAGTGATTTAACAATGATTTTTAGACAGCTGTTCGACCCAGAGTCATCCACCTATAGCTATCTGCTTGGGGATGAAGTTACACGACAGGCAATACTAATTGATTCAGTGCTGGGCAGTACGGATCAAACCCTGATGCTACTTGAACAGTTAGATCTCAGATTATCCGTAGCCCTAGATACCCATACCCATGCCGATCATATTACCGGCCTTGGGGCGCTGCGCGATCGTACCGGCTGCATCACGATGATGGGTGAGCAGGCTGTGGCTAGCTGTCTGACGGCAAACTTTAAAGATGGCGATCAGATAACAGCGGGTAATATCAAACTCGAGGTCATCTATAGCCCAGGGCATACCGACGACTCCTACAGCTTTTATCTGCCCAACGAGACAGGTGGCATGCTGTTTAGTGGCGACACCTTATTAATTCGCGGCACTGGCCGCACCGACTTTCAGAATGGTGATGCTCGGCAACAGTACAACAGCCTGTTTAATCGGCTATTAAAACTGCAAGACAGTTGCACAGTTCACCCAGGCCATGACTACAGGGGCTGGGCACTGAGCACTATTGGTGAAGAAAAACGTTACAACCCGAGATTGCAGATAGCTAATCAAGGGGAGTATGTAGATTTAATGGATAGTTTGGATTTGCCCAGTCCGAAACTAATGGATGTTGCGGTGCCGGCCAATCAGGCCTGTGGGGATCCGCAGTAACGGCTGAATAGCTGTCAGTTGCTAGGTCGATAGCTAATGTGGGATACAGAAGAAAACGCCCAAAAAAGTATTAATACTCTATTTGCGAAACACACATTTTTCTAAACCTACATTCCCCAGGTTCTTATGTTTTTACTGATTACGTATGTATTGATTGCTCTTGGTTTCTCATTTTTGTGCTCTATTGCCGAGGCAGTATTGTTAAGTACCACCAATACCCATATTGCTCTAATGGAAAAAGAACAAAAACCTGCGGGCCGTTTGTTGCGAAGATTAAAGGATGATGTCAACAAACCGTTGGCGGCCATCCTGACCTTGAATACCATCGCCCATACTATTGGCGCCGCCGGAGCCGGTGCCCAGGCAGTCACGGTTTTTGGCAGCGCCTATGTTGGCATCGCTTCCGCAGTGTTGACGCTGTTGATCCTGATATTCTCTGAGATTATTCCTAAAACGTTAGGGGCTCATTACTGGCGACAATTGGCGCCTGTTACAGCCTACGTGCTTAAATATCTGATTATCTTACTCTACCCCTTTGTTAAATTATCGGACTGGTTAACCGGCGGTTTACATGGGCCGACCCTCAGCGGTTTTAGTCGCGAGGAGTTTTCGGTAATGGCCGACCTGAGTTCAAAAGAAGGGCAAATTGCCGAGCAGGAATCACATATATTAAAGAACCTATTACTACTACGAGAAACCCGTGTCGCCGATGCCATGACACCGCGCACGGTAATTTTTTCGTTGTCGCAGATGATTACCGTTGAAGAGTTTTTCCACAAATACGACCATGTGTCATTTTCTCGAATCCCTATTTTCAGCGATGAACAGGAGAATATTTCCGGCTTTATTTTCAGAAGCGACTTGCTGCTGGCCAAAGCTCGAGGTAACGGCGATAGTATTTTAAGCAACTATCGACACGACATTACTGCTGTGCCTGGCTCATTGTCACTGTCACAGGCATTCAACGAATTGTTGAGGTTGCGTGTGCACATGATGTTGGTCGTAGACGAATACGGCGGTGTTGAAGGTATTATTACCCTGGAAGATGTTCTCGAAACTCTATTGGGCCTGGAGATCGTTGATGAAAAAGACAATGCGGTCGATATGCAAAAAGAAGCGCGCCGACAGTGGAAGCGGCGTGCGGGGAAAATGGGGCTCAAAATAGACGGGGAGAAATAATAGGTCGTCTCGCTATCTTAGTGAAATTTTTTACTTTTCCGCCTTTGATTTATTGAGGGGATTCCAGCTGAACCTGCTCCGCGGCTTCATTCCAGATCCAGCTGCCAATAAAAAAACCCCAACCCTTTCGGGTTGAGGTTTTGTTACTGGTGGAGGCGGCGGGAATTATTCGTCCTTCGTCCTCACCCCTCCGGGGCCGCCGTCGCTGCGCTCCCGCATTGTCTCGCCACTTCGTGGTTCGGCTGACCCCGCTCCGCGGCTTCATTCCAGATCCAGCTGCCAATAAAAAAACCCCAACCCTTTCGGGTTGAGGTTTTGTTATTGGTGGAGGCGGCGGGAATTGAACCCGCGTCCGCCAGCCCGCTGCCTACGGCTCTACATGCTTAGTTCAGTCTTTAGTTTTAGTACGCTGCAACCCGACTGACAGGGCGGACAACGCACGATTTCGGTAAGTTTTTAGTGAGTCCGCCCCGAACAAGCTTCTTCACGATCTTATGAGATATGACATTTGAGCGTCTCTCGCCCCTAAGGGTTTGAAACTCTGGACGCATAAGCACGGCTCCAGTCAAACGGCACCTTACTGGGGTTTAAGCAGCTAGTGCGTAGTTGTCGTCGTTGGCAACTATAAGTTTGCGACTTTGGATTAACGAGATTGGTCACCATCTCGGCATGCACCGGAGGTTTTGTAGCCGTCGTCGAATCCAAAACGCCCCCTGTGAAACGCAAGTCTAGCATAGTCATGGGCTGGGCATAGGCGATTAAATGCTCTGCTAATGAATATATTATTTAGATCGAATTTAGGCGCTGAATCACCTAAAATCCGGTGCAAAAGCAAACTAGTTACAAATTGCTTAAAAATAAAAAAGGGACAGCAAATGCAAAGAGGTCAATTCTCTTCTCGCTTGGCGTTTATCTTAGCCGCCTCAGGCTCGGCCGTTGGGCTGGGCAATATCTGGGGTTTCCCCACTAACGCTGCCGAAAATGGCGGCGCGGCCTTTGTGCTGATGTATATGATTCTGGCGTTCCTGCTGGCTTATCCGGCAATGATGGCGGAGTTGATTATCGGCCGCCACACCCAGTCGAATATGGTTAATGCTCTGCAGTCGATCTCGAGCACACCTGCGGCCAAACGTGCTGGTTGGGCTGTGGGTATGGGCGGCATGGTCACTGCCAGTCTGATTCTGTGCTTCTACAGTATTGTCGCTGGGTGGATGCTGGCCTTTATGCTCGAGCCTCTTACTGCTCTTATAGGGTTGCCGCAGCTGGGCAATTGGCTGACGGAGTTTAGTCTGGCGCGCAATGTCGGCTTTGCGGCTCTATTTATTGGTTTGACGGCGTTGGTGATCAGTGCCGGTGTGGAACAGGGTATTGAGAAGTGGTCACAGCGCTTGATGCCGTCGCTGTTCGTACTACTTATAGGTCTTATTCTCTACGTGTTGATGCAACCGGGCGCGATGCAGGGCTTGGAACATTATCTGGTGCCGGACTTTTCCCAGATGAGTGACCCGAAGTTAATTGTCAGCGCGATGGGCCAGGCGTTCTTTTCTATGTCTCTGGGGGTTGGCACTATGCTGATCTATGGTTCCTATATTCGCAGCGATGAAAACCTGCCTTTGGTAGGTGCTCTGGTGACTTTGACCGATACGGGAATCGCCTTTTTGGCGGGTCTGCTGGTCTTGCCGGCGATGTTTGTGGCGCAGCATTTGGGTGTGACGATTTACGCCGAGAGCGGCAGTCTGATCGCTGGACCGGATCTAATCTTCCAGGTTTTGCCTGCTCTGTTTGAGGGTATGGGCGCTGCTGGTGTGTTTGTGGGACTGGCCTTCTTTGTGCTGATGTCTATTGCGGCGGTAACTTCCTCTATCTCGATGCTTGAGGTGCCGGTGTCCTATGCGGTGGAAGCGCGGCAGATGAATCGCACTAAGGCGACCTGGTTAGTGGCGCTGATTATCTTTGCCATTAGCACCACCATTGCGATGAATTTCGATAGCCTGTTTGGCTTTGTGATTACGCTGACCACTGAGCGAGCGCAGCCGTTGCTGAGTATGTTTCTCTGTATCTTTGCCGGGTGGATTTTTCATCGCAATAGCATTTTGGCGGAGATTCAGAAGGGCAATCCGGATGTGGAGCAGGGTCTGTTTTGGAAGATCTGGCCGGTTTACGTGAAGCTGTTTTGCCCAGTGCTGATTTTACTGACCTTTGCTCAGGGCTTTATGGGCTAAGAGGAATTAATAGGCGCTGTATCTTGCGTATAGAGCGGCTATCCTTGGTTTTACAATTGACCGCGGTGGCCTTGTTGGTTAGGGTGAAGACCTTGCATTTAAGACCCTAATTTTAAGACTGTCCTTCAGTCTCTACCTCACTTTATTTAGAATGGATTATCCCCGTGACCAAAGAAAAACAAGCAGTGGATTTTGAGAAGCAACTGGCCAACCTTGAGGCGCTGGTGGAATCACTGGAAAGTGGTGAGCTGAGCTTAGAGGAGTCACTTAAATCCTTTGAGTCCGGCATCAAAGTCGCCTGCGAATGCCAGCAGGCATTAAAAGCCGCTGAGCAGAAGGTCGAACTACTGACCCGCCAGGGCGATGAGCTTGTCAGCCAGCCTTTTGAATCCAGCGACAGCTAGTCGCGCCTATGTCGTCTATCCAAGACATTATTAGTCACTACAGCGCTCAGGTTGATGCCCAGCTGGAGGCTATATTGCCACAGGCAACTGGCCCTGCTGAGCCACTTTTTGCGGCGATGCGCTATTCGGTATTTAACGGCGGCAAGCGTCTGCGTCCGGCACTCTGTTTTGCGGCGGCTGAAGCAGTTGCCCAAAGCGATATAAAGACAGCCCAAAGCGACATAAAGACAGCCCAAGCTGACTCGAATACAGCCAAGGTGGCTGCGGCGCTGGAAATGATCCATGCCTATTCGCTGATCCATGATGATCTGCCAGCAATGGACGATGACGACCTGCGCCGAGGCAAGCCCACTTGCCATATCCAATTTGATGAAGCCACTGCGATTCTCGCTGGGGATGGTTTGCAATCTCTGGCCTTTCAACAACTCTGTGAACTCTCCGAGCTGTCACCAACAATCGTGATTGAGCTTGTTTCAATGCTCTCGCGACTGGGTGGCTGCGGCGGTATGGTGGCGGGCCAGGCGATTGATCTGGCGGCGACCGGTTCGGTGCTTGAACTTGAAGCGCTGAAGGTGATGCATGCTCACAAGACCGGGGCACTGATTGAAGCCAGTGTGTTGATGGGCGCTCTGGCCACGGGTCAAGCGAGCCAAGAACAGCTCGGCGCGCTGCAAGAGTTTGCTCGCGCCATAGGGCTGGCATTCCAGATTCAAGACGATATTCTCGATGTAGAGAGCTCCACAGAACAGCTGGGCAAGCAGCAGGGATCTGATGCCACTAACCTAAAGTCGACCTATACTTCGATCTTAGGACTTGAGCAAGCGCGCAGTGAAGCGGCGAAACTCTTTGATCAGAGTATGGGAATACTGGAAAGCTTTGGTGAAAAAGCGGACTCTCTGCGAGCAATTGCCAGGTTTATTGTTAAGCGTAATCACTAGACCGCCCAGCCTACTAGTTAGCAGCTATTGGTTAACAAATAACAGCTCAAAGCGGAACCGATTGAGCATTTGCTGTAGTATCTGCGGCTATTGCTAAACCACTATTAATCACATAACAGTTAACGACATAACAGCATGGCAAAGACCTTTAACGAAATCCCCCACACGCGACCGCAGACCCCACTGCTAGATACTGTCAGTGCGCCTGCAGATCTGCGACATCTGGATGATGCACAGTTGCAGACGTTGGCGGATGAGCTGCGTGCTTTTATTCTCTATTGTGTGGGCAAGACCGGAGGCCACTTTGGCGCTGGGCTTGGGGTTACAGAACTCACTATTGCCCTGCACCATGTTTTTAACACGCCAGACGATCGACTGGTCTGGGATGTGGGTCATCAGACCTACCCGCACAAAATACTCACCGGCCGTCGCGAGCAGATGCTGACCATGCGTCAGAAAGATGGTCTGTCGGGCTTTCCAAAACGCAGTGAAAGTGACTTTGATACCTTTGGTGTCGGTCACTCGAGCACATCGATTAGTGCCGCACTGGGTATGGCTATGGCCTCATCCCAACTGGGTGAAGAGCGGCGAGCTGTGGCCATTATGGGCGATGGCGCAATGACCGCGGGCATGGCTTTTGAGGCGTTAAATCATGCCTCCCATGTAGATAAAAATCTGCTGGTGGTACTCAACGACAATCAGATGTCGATCTCGCGCAATGTCGGTGGCCTGTCGACCTATTTCTCGAAACTCTGGTCGAGCAGATTTTATACGCAGTTTCGCGAGAGCGGTAAAAAAGCTTTGAGCGGCATGCCCAATACGAGAAATTTTGTTCGTCGCACTGAAGAATATATGAAGAGTATGGTGTCGCCGGCAACGATTTTTGAAGAGCTGGGCTTTTACTATGTCGGCCCTATCGACGGTCATGACCTGCCGCTATTGGTTGAGACCCTGCGCAAGCTGAAAGAAATTAAGGGCGCGGTGCTGCTGCATATCATTACTCACAAGGGCAAAGGCTTTGAGCCGGCTGAGAATGATCCTGTGGGCTATCACGCGCTGAATAAGATTGAACCCAAGCAGGCACTCAAAGCTGCGGTAACCAAGCCTGTGACTGAGACCAAACCCAAGCCTAAGCCAAAGTATCAAAAGGTCTTTGGTGACTGGCTCTGCGATATGGCTGAGCAAGACAATCGCCTGGTGGGCATTACGCCAGCCATGTGTGATGGCTCGGGGATGAACGAATTTGCTGAGCGCTTTCCCGAGCGCTTTGAAGATGTGGCTATCGCCGAGCAGCATGCGGTAACTCTGGCAGCCGGTATGGCCTGTGAAGGTTCCAAGCCGGTGGTGGCGATCTACTCGACCTTTTTACAGCGCGCCTACGATCAGCTGATTCACGATGTCGCCATACAAAATCTCGATGTGTTGTTTGCCCTCGACCGCGCCGGTTTGGTCGGCGAAGACGGTGCTACCCATGCCGGTGCTTACGATATTAGCTATCTGCGCTGCATCCCCAACATGGTGATTATGGCGCCCTCCGATGAGAATGAGACTCGGCAGCTGCTGTATACAGGCTATATGCATTCAGGTCCCGCTGCGGTGCGTTATCCCCGTGGCACTGGCCCAGGTGCGGTGATTGAACAGCAGATGACAGCCCTGCCACTGGGTAAGGGTCTGATGGCTCGCCGTGGCGCTGGGGTGGCAATCCTTAACTTTGGTACATTGCTGGCCACTGGTCTTGAAGTGGCCGAGACACTGAATGCTTCGGTGGCGGATATGCGTTTTGTAAAACCCATTGATGAACAGTTGATCCGCGATCTAGCCGGAACCCATCAGCTGTTGGTGACCCTAGAAGAAAATAGTACTGCTGGTGGTGCCGGTTCTGCTGTCAGTGAGTTTCTAGCTGAGCAGGGTATTGTTATGCCGGTTCTGCATCTGGGCCTGCCTGATCGTTTTATCGATCATGGCAACCACTCGCAACAGCTTGAAAGTATCGGCCTAGATTCGACGGCAATACTCGGGGCTATCGAAAAGCGTCTGGCGTTATTAGCTCTTCCTGTTCAGGCGATAAAATAATAATAATTCGGAGTTCAAACCATGAAACTTTATGACTATGCCGCAGCACCCAATCCTCGCAGAGTGAGGATTTTTCTCTCTGAAAAAAACATTGAGATTGAAACAGTTCAAATTGATATCAGAAATAGTGAGCAGAAATCTGAGGCTTTTCTAAAGCTGAGCCCCCTTGGCGAAGTACCTCTTTTACAGCTCGACGATGGCACCTGCATCAGTCAGGTACATGCTATCTGTCGCTATATAGAAGAGATCTATCCAGAGAATCCATTGCTCGGGCGCTCGCCATTAGAGAAGGCGTTGGTTGAATCATCCAATCACCAACTCAATATGAACGGCATAGTGGCAGTGACTGAAGGCTTTAGAAATTCTAATCCGATGTTTGAAGGTCGCGCTATGGCTGGGCCCAACCCCTACGCTCAGATTCCTGCTCTGGCTGAGCGCGGCCTGTTGCGTGTGGATAATTTATTCAGTGATTTGGACGCCCATTTTGCCAACAGCGAATTTATTATTGGCGACTATTTCTCGGTTGCGGATATCACTGCCTTTACCACTATCGACTTCGCCCGCTGGATCAAAAAGGGAATTCCAAAAGACTGTGTAAACCTGCAGCGCTGGTACGATCAGGTTAATGCGCGCCCTAGCGCCAAGGCCTAAGCGTACCGGCCAATTGACTAGATAGATCAAGACAGCCATCGTAAAAAAGGCCCCTATTAAGGGGCCTTTTTTACTTTTAAGATTTTTACTTTTAAATCATACAATATTCTAAAAGCTCCACTTCACATCAAGCGCCACCATGGTACCTGGCTGCTCTTCATGGGTGACCACCGAATTTTGGGTGATCTCAATTTTTTCATCGAGCAGATTTTTAAGTTTAAACTTAACCGTAAACTGTTCCGTAGGATAGAAAAAATAGGTCGCATCCAATGAGTTAAATGGCTGCTCATAGGCGTCCGGTGAGCCGTTGCGTCCGGCAAAGTAAAGCCGCTCACCAAATACGTTATAAATCAGCATGGCACTGTGTTTGCCATCTTCTGAGTCATAACCCAATTGCATGTTAACCGCATAATCAGAAGCTCCAGCCATGGGTCGAGTCGCGTTAGTCGGCGCATCGGCAAATTCGCCGGCGGTGAGCTCAGAGTCGAGCACGGTCATATTACCGGCGACAAAGAAGGATTCAAAACGACCACCCATAAAGCCCAAACCCTTTAAGCCCTCAAGCTCTAAACCATAAACGGTAGAACTTTCAGCGTTGACAATTTCCGTGGCTAAGGCTTCTTCAAAGGCTGCTGCCTCAAAGAATTCAATCGGATCTTGAATATCTTTGTAGAACAGCGACGCGGTAAAGTTGTCCCCATCGGAGAAGAACCATTCAGCGCGCAGATCATAGTTGGTGACGGTGGCTGGAGTCACATTGGCATTACCACTGACGCGCGCGCCGGTGATCGGATCCAGATAACTTGAGGGGGTAATCTCACGCAGATCTGGACGCACCAATGTTTCACTGTAGCCAAAGCGCAACTGAAAATCTTCAGCCCAGAAATCTGGCTTAATATAGACAACAGAAAGCGAAGGGTAGAAATCGTCATCTTTGAACACTGAGTTTGACAGCGTCGTTTCATTACAGCTGATCTGACAACCTTCAAATTTCAAAGGATTCCAGGGAATACCCACTTGGTTGTAATCTTCCCAACGGGCTCCGAGCATCAATCTCCAGGTCTCGTCATAGAGCAGGTCAATGGTGCCGTAGGCCGAGGTGTTAGTCAGGGCTGCCAAGTAGCTTTCACCATTACTACCGATCACTGCAACATTAAAACCGTTGTCTGCATCGATAATATTGGCATCGCTGAAAATCTCCGAGACTGTGCCGATTGCGCTCTGGGCAACGCTGGTGTCATCTGTGCCCAAGCCAAACTGTAACTGCTCGTAGCTGCGGGTTTTCTGTGAGTAGCGATAGCCGCCGGTTAGGGTTAAATCGCCAAATGACATCATCAGTGGCAACTTGAAGTCATAGCCGTAGCTCTCGACATCATCATTGAGGTCGGTAAAACGAAAGTCCGCTGCCGAGGCCGAGGCTTGGAGGTTTTGTGTACTAACCTCTGCGGTAGCCGAATCAACCACGGTTTTGAATAGAATATTGGTTTCATTGGGAATATCTGTGCGCGACGTTGCGTCAGAATAGAACCAATCGAAGGTCAATTCATCGAGCCATTGGAAATTATCGAAGCCAATCAGGTCTCGAGTGATACCGCCAAAGCGATGAAAACCGCGAATTTGATTGACGCTTAAATTGCGTTCTTCAAAGCGTGTTTTGTACTGACGAAAACCCTGGCCATCGCTGAGCGGAAAACTTGAGGTATAGCTATCGGTAATCGAGGCCTTATCATCAGTGTTGCGCAAAAATATACTGGTGGTCTCGATGCGGTGGTCGTCATACCAGCGCCAGCCGAAGTTTGCATTGCCGGTCATATTAACGCTATAAGTCGACTCTTTTTTGGCGGCAAAAATGTCTTCTGGATCACCAAATGAGCGATCGATTGAATCTTTATTGGCCCACTCACTGCCGTAGACTCCGCCGAGCATAAAGCCCAGTTCCATACCGTTATCTAGGTAAAAATTATTGCCAATATTAGTTTCGATGCTGCCGTTAATATCGTCAGCCTGCTCGCTGATATCGACATTGCGATTTAGGTGCAGCGCTAGGTTTCGATTGATCGCTTCAGCATCGGCTAAGGTTTTTGTGCCATCACCGAGATTAATACGGTTGAGAATATTAATCGCGCCCAGTGAACCGCCGTACATATTGACTGCAGACATTAGTTCGCTCGAGAGGCTGCGTGTGCCATCGTCTGTTCCGAGGCTGTCATCGCTACCACCACTGTAGGAAAGTACATCGCCGCGGGTATCAATATTTTGTTTGGTGCCCACTTCTACAGTGAACATAAACTGGTCCGGAATACTGCGTGTGCGAATATCAATCAAGCCGCCACTAAAAGCGGCTGGCATTTCTGCGGAGTAACTTTTTTTCACTGCGATGGATTTCAAAATTGAGGTTGGGAAAATATCCAGAGGAATCACATTTCGGGTTAGGTCCGGTGATGGGATCACCGCGCCATTTAATAATGAGTTGGAGTAGCGTTCACCGAGTCCACGAATAAACACGAACTTGTCATCTACCAGGGTGACACCAGGTACTCGTCGCAGGGCCGATGCGACAGTCGAGTCGCCAATACGGCCGATGGTTTCGGCATCAATAATGTCGGCGACCACATCGCTTTCCAGACGTTCGACGATAACATCATCGGCGGCGCTTTTCAGTTTGGCAAAGACCACTACTTCTTCGAGCACTAGTTCATCTGCAATACTTTTCATTTGCGCGAATACAGACCCGCTCATGCCCAATAGGCTGACGGCGATGATCTGTGCGCTGAGTAATTTAATTTTATATGTCATATCTGGGCCTATAGCCTGTGCGATTGAAAGCGTTAAGGATTGAGAGCGTTAGGGATTGAAAGCCTTTGGTATTAAAAGCTTTTGGCATTAAAAGCATCTGACCTTGAAGCCAGCTGAAGTTGAAAAGGGCACCGCATCGCGGCACCCTTTGTTATACAACTCGATCATTCTTCAGGTCTTACTCGAACCATAATGGTTGAGCGCGGCTGCCTTCATGCAATCCATAAGTCCAGCCAGCAGTCCAATCGTTGTCAGCTGAAACTGCGCCTAGAATAGTTGAGCCAACAGGTGTCGGAATGGTCTCTGTACCCACAACCATATCGGCTACTGGAACTGAGTAGAAGCCATTGAGAATAACCAGATCAGCGTTGCTAGTGGCAGTTGGATCGTCGCCAGCTTCAGCTGTTTGGTAGAGCAGGTTGCCTGATGCGGTTAACCAGTCAGCAGTCGAAGTGCCGTTTGGCAGACTGTTGCCATTAGTCAAATCCTGACAGGCAAGAATTGAGGAGGATACGACTAGATCTCCATCCTGTGCTGCTTGCTGTCCTTCGTCATCAAGACGGAAGCACCAGTTGTGGCCAGTATCAGCGAGTAATTCGTCAGCGCCGTAGGATCCAGTCACAATAGCGTTTTGAATCGTTGGAAAATGGCCTTCACGAATACGCAGGCCCTGACCTTCTTCGTGGGTACCTGTCTGGTTGGCAGAGATAATGCAGGTAAGGTTCTTAATCGTCGCCTGAGAGTTCAAACCACGCGCGATAAAGTCATCGATAGTTGCTTGATCTTTGCTTGAGTAGCTGCCGATACCATCAGATTCAACACAGCGGTTACCATCGGTCGCTGACTGAATAACCAAGGCATTGGTAATGGTTCCGCGATAGCCTTCATCTATATCGATGGCATCATCACGCACATACATAGCAACGTAGTTAGTGATATCAACCGCACCACCAAAGAACTCAATACCGTCATCGTAGACGCTGTAGACTTCAAGGTTTTCAATTAGCGTGCCATTACCCACTGCGTTAAACGCAATGCCGTTGAGCTCGTTGCCTGGGGCTACTTCCGCACCGGTGTGCTTGACGATCAGATACTTTAATACACCAGAGTTGTCGGCATTGTTGTCGCCGCCATAGTGGCTTTCACCAACGTCTGCTTTACCTTCAGATGCAACATGACAGTCGCTTGTTGCAACAGCTGGGTAAGTACCAGTGTAAGCACATTTATTGGTCACACCGAAGCCGTTGATAACCAGACCACCCCACTCGCCAACATCTTCCGCGCCTACAGTACCGAAGATAGCGTCAGTCTGTGAGGTAAGGGTAATTGGGTCTGTAGCAGTTCCGTTGGCACGCATTTGCGAACCGCGATTAACCACCATAAAGTCGTCAGCACTACGGAAGGCTAGGGTTGTGCCAGCGGCAATAGTTAAGACTGGGCCATCGCCACCTTCAGAGAGTTCAGCCGTTGCAAGATCAGCATCTGATGAGTAGTTTTGACCTACAACCAGGCTGCCTTCAAATACGTGTACGCCGGTGCCAATATTAGGCACAGCTAAGTCAAAAGTCAGTGGGTTATCAATATCCACAAAACCCTTTGAGTAGATGCAGTTGGTGCCGTCGAAGGATCCCTGAGAGACAGTGCCGGCCAGAGTGTAAGAGGCACAGCTAACATCTGTGTTAGTGCTACCTTCGTTGGTAACATTGGTGACTGTGTCGCCAATGGATGTAGAATTCGCCGGCGCGATATTGATATCGCCACCGCCACAACCAGTCAGAGCTAATGCAACCGCACTGGAAAGAATTAGTTTATTAATAGACATTGGAAACTCCCGATAAATTTTGTATTAAGATTTGGATCGGGAGTTAAATTAACAGTGCTTGATGACGTTTAAATGAAAATTTCGTGACAGTTCTATGACAGTCGATTTGGATACTTAAATGGAACACTTAAGGAATAAACGCAGAAAAAAGGACAAAAAAAAGCGGAAGCCAAAACTTCCGCTGCAGGACAATGTTACGGCCCCTATTTCTGGTGACGAATATCTTTGCCTTTAACCACAAAGACAATTTGCTCACAGAGATTTTTCGCGTGATCGCCAATCCGTTCGAGAGAGCGAACCACCCAGAGAATATTAATCACTCGACTAATACTGCGCGGGTCTTCCATCATATAAGTGGCCAGTTCACGCAGAGCAGTTTTGTACTCTTGGTCAATCTGCTTATCTTCTTCAATAGTGCGCATAGCGGCATCCACATCAAAGCGAGCGAAGGCATCTAGGGCATTACTAAGCATGCTCATAACCGATTGACCCAGGTGGCGGACTTCGGTATAGCCCTTTGAAGAACCACCTTCATCCGCAAGAATAAGCGCATGGTTGGCAATTTTTTTAGCTTCGTCACCGATGCGTTCGAGATCATTGACCGCTTTGGTCACCATCATCACCAGACGCAAATCACTGGCCGCTGGCTGACGACGGGCAATAATCAGAATGCAGGCTTCGTCTATATCGACTTCCATATTATCGACTAGCTGCTCTTCTTTGATCACCTCTTCGGCGAGCTGGCTGTCGGCTTCGCCAATGGCGCGAATAGCATTTTGCAGCTGCTGCTCAACCTTGCCGCCCATTTCCATCAGGCGTGTACGAATTTCTTCGAGCTCTTCATCGAACTGCTTCATGTAATGATTTTCGAACGTCATCTTGTCCATAGTCTTCTCCGCTTAGCTCTTTTGGCTGCTTAGCTTTTTTTAGTTTAGCTACTCTGGCCTAAGCCAATTAAAATTTTTGCGCTCTGCCACTCTATCACTCAACCAAAACGACCGGTGATATAGGCTTCGGTGAGCTCGTGCTCGGGCATGGTAAATACCTGCTCAGTGGGGTTCACTTCGATCAGCCGGCCAAGGTGAAAATAGGCGGTGCGATGTGAAACGCGAGCAGCCTGCTGCATCGAGTGGGTCACTATAGCAATGGTAAAATTCTGGCTCAGCTCTTCGATCAGCTCTTCAATTTTTGCCGTGGCAATGGGATCCAGTGCTGAACAGGGCTCATCCATCAGAATTACTTCGGGGCTCACGGCAATGGCTCTAGCAATACAGAGTCGTTGCTGCTGACCACCGGATAAACCGGTGCCCGACTGATGTAGGCGCTCTTTCACTTCTTCCCAAAGGCTCGCCTTGCGCAGACTGTTTTCCACAATCTCGTCGAGATCTACTCGCGTGTCCGCCAAGCCGTGAATCTTTGGGCCGTAAGCGACATTGTCATAGATCGACTTGGGGAAGGGGTTGGGCTTTTGAAAGACCATTCCTACCCTGGCGCGCAACTCAACAACATCCAGCTTAGGAGCGTAGAGGTTTTCACCGTCCATACAAATTTCGCCCTCGACGCGGCAGCTTTCAACCGTATCATTCATGCGATTTAACGAGCGCAAGAAGGTCGACTTGCCACAGCCCGACGGGCCAATCATGGCAATCACTTCGTTCTTGGCGATGTCGACACTGACATTGTGAATCGCCTGTTTGTCATCGTAGTAGACGTTGACATTGCGCATCGTCATCTTCGGCGCTTCAGTAAAACAGCTGCCCACGGTGACCTGATTGTCTGCTACTTCGAGATTTTGCTTGGTGTCAGACTTTGCACCCATTACAGGGTTCATTCCATTCATAGCTTTTCCTTTCTACCAGCGACGTTCGAGGCGCTTGCGCAGCCACACGGCGGATGTATTCATAACAATTAAAAAGCTCAGCAGCACCATAATGGCGGCGGAGGTTTTTTCGATAAAGGCGCGCTCTGGACTGTCGGCCCAAAGAAAGATCTGCACTGGCAGAACCGTTGCCGGATCACTGAAGCCACCGGGAATATCAACGATAAAGGCGACCATACCGATCATAAGCAGCGGCGCCGATTCACCCAGAGCCTGGGCCATGCCGATAATCGCGCCGGTGAGCATGCCGGGTAAGGCCAGGGGCAGCACATGGTGCAGAACCATCTGATATTTTGAGGCACCCATGCCCAGTGCCGCTTCGCGAATCGAGGGCGGCACTGACTTAATCGCCGCACGACTAGTGATAATAATGGTCGGCAAGGTCATCAATGTCAGCACCAAACCACCAACTATGGGCACCGATCTCGGGACATGGAAAAAGTTAATAAAGATCGCCAAACCCAGTAGACCAAAAATAATCGATGGCACCGCGGCGAGGTTGTTGATGTTCACTTCGATGAAATCGGTCCAACCATTTTTTGGCGCGAATTCTTCCAGATAGATTGCAGCAGCTACACCGATCGGGAAAGACAGCATCAGGGTCAGCAATAGAGTAAACAGGGAACCCATCACAGCACCGCGAATACCCGCTTGTTCTGGCTCTCGCGAATCACCGCGAGTAAATAGGTTACTGTTAAATTGCAGACGAATCTTGCCCTGATCGTGCAGTTCACCAATCCACTTCACCTGCTTGTCGGTGAGTCGCGCGGCATAGGGTTCGCCATCAAGCCAGGACTTGTAATAGGTATCTATATCATCGTCAGCCAGCACCCAGATTGTTTCACGAGTGCCCAATAACAGCGGATTGGCCAGCAGCCGATCTTTTAAATCAAAGCCGGCGCCATTGCTCACCAAGCCATAGAGTTTGCGCTTGTCACTGCGGCCGGAAACATCTGGAAACTGCTGGCGCAGTGCCTGCTTGGGAACCGCCTGCCAATTACCCAAAATCAATTGCTCTGGGTCGGTAAGATTATTTACACCAATCAGGTCCTGATCGTATTCGACTTCCAATTGCAGATAGGCAATGCGGAAAGCGCCGTGACCTTTGCTGACAATATCGGTAAATAATACGGTGACCGCGGCCAGACCAATAAAGATCGCGAGACGGCCATACCAACGGAAACGTCGTTCTGAGCGATTGCGTCGGCTGAGGGACTTTCTGATTTTTTCCAAATTATTTACGGGCGTATTGTCTGGCTTATTCATATTGCTCTCGATATTTCTTAACAATCTGTAGGGCAAAGATATTTAGCATTAGGGTGACCACAAACAGCATCAAACCCAGGGCGAAGGCGGCCAATGTTTTCGGGCTATCAAACTCCTGATCGCCGGTTAACAGAGTCACGATCTGCACTGTGACTGTAGTCACTGAGTCCAGCGGGTTAGCGGTTAACTTGGCAGCCATACCGGCGGCCATCACTACAATCATGGTTTCGCCAATGGCGCGGGATACGGCGAGCATAATGCCGCCGACAATACCGGGGAGCGCGGCGGGAATAATCACGTTGCGCACGGTTTCAGATTTGGTAGCGCCCATCGCCAGTGAACCGTCGCGCATAGACTGAGGCACAGCGGTAATCACGTCATCAGCCAGGGAAGAGATAAAGGGAATAATCATCACCCCCATCACTCCGCCCGCGGCCAAGGCACTTTCGGAGGAGACAGTAAGGCCAAAGCTTGCACCCAGATCGCGCAAAAATGGCGCCACGGTTAGGGCAGCAAAAAAGCCGTAAACCACGGTCGGGATGCCGGCCAATACTTCCAGTGCTGGCTTGGCAATGCTACGCACCGATTTGCTCGCGTATTCAGCAAGATAAATCGCCGACATCAGGCCAACTGGTACGGCGATACACATAGCGACAGCTGAGATTAATAAGGTACCAACAAATAATGGCACCGCACCAAAGCTACCTGAGGAACCCACCTGATCTTCGCGGATCGCGGTTTGTGGGCTCCAATCAAGGCCGAAGACAAAGTCATCTATGGGCACTGATCTAAAAAACTGTATGGATTCAAACAGCACTGAGAGAACAATACCCAGAGTGGTAAAGATCGCCACACAGGCACAGGCTAGGAGCAATTTCTCCATAACCTTCTCAACCCGGGGACGGGCGCGAAACGTCGAGGAGATCCGCGACCAACTCCAACCAAATCCGATAAGCGACAGGGTCATCATCAGTGCGGTCAGGGACCAGCGGGAGATCACCTGTAACCGAAGCATAAGATCTGCAGCAACAACCAGTGCTGGCTCTTCACCACTACGCGGCAACACGCCTTCCGCAAGGTTGGTGATCTTATTCACCAGCAAATTTTCGCCGCTACTCTCTGTCACTATGCCTCCGGCTGCCAGAGACTTGAGCACTATGCTGTTAATCAGCGGACCGTCGAAGATCATCCACAGGCCTAACAGCACCAGAGACGGCAGTGCGCACCAGAGGGCGACATGAGCGCCATAGTAGGACGGCAATGAGTGAATATGGCGGATTCCGCCTAGCGGTTTGGCGAGGGCCAATGAACGGCCACGACCCAAGTAAAAGGCGAAAAGCCCCAACCCGAGTATCAGTATTAAAATATTTGTCGCTTGCATATTACTGGCACAATCTCGTCAGATAAAAAAACAGCCCAGCCTAATTGGCCGGGCCGTACTGTGACAACTTATGGGGCTTAATTCAATCCTTCTTTGCCGCTCATAGGCACCAAACCGCGAGTATTTTCAGCCATTGCGCGACGCTCTTTGATCGGTAGCGGGATCATGCCTTTCTCTGCAAGATAACCCTCTTCACCCCAAGCTTTTTCGCTGGTGAACTCATTGAGATAACCTTGCATACCAGGCACAACTCCGACGTGGGCTTTTTTCACATAGAAGTACAGTGGACGGGAAATCGGGTAAGACTTGTCGGCGATGGACTCGAAGGTTGGCGCGACAGCTTCAATCATGGATCCCTGAACCTTGTCAGCATTCTGGTCGAGGAAGCTAAATCCGAAGACACCTAATGCAGCTGGGTTAGCTTCAAGCTTTTGCACTATCAGGTTGTCGTTTTCACCGGCTTCAATATAGGCGCCGTCTTCACGAATCGTGTGACAAACTTCTTTGAAGGCATGTTTGTCGGTTTTCTTTAGTGCGGCGATCCAATCAATTTTCTTACAGCCGCCTTCCAGACCCAATTCAGCAAATGCGTCACGAGTACCAGAAGTGGGCGGGGGACCCATTACTTCGATAGCGGTGTTCGGCAGTGCCGGATTAACATCTTTCCAGGTTTTGTAGGGATTTTCGATTAACTCGCCAGCAACAGCGCCCGGGACCTTGGCAGCCAGTGCCAAAAAGATATCTTTGCGGGTCAGCTGCATAGGAGCAACCTTTATTGAGTTGGCGATAACAATGCCGTCATAGCCTATATGAACTTCGATAACGTCTTTTACGCCATTGGTCTGACACTTTTCAAACTCAGAGGCTTTTATGCGACGTGAAGAGTTTGTGATATCCGGGTAGTTGGTGCCAACACCGGAACAAAACAACTTCATACCACCACCAGAACCTGTGGACTCAATCTTAGGTGTCGGCTTGCCGCTGGATCGGCCGTAGCGCTCAGCGACCACGGTAGAAAAAGGATAGACAGTTGAAGAGCCTACTACTTCAATGCTGTCGCGGGCTGCAGCAGAGGATACTGCCGCCACTGATGCTGCTGCCAATAATAGGGCTAAAAGATTGCTACGCTTGCTCATATTTCTCTCCACAATAGGGCACAGATTGTGCTTCTAATTTACGAATTTTTGCTTACCCAGCTAGACTATGGAATTTATATGACAGAAATATGACAAAATTCGCCGAAAGCGGAATCGAGGTCGAATTATGTAATTTTTATGGCGTTTTTATGACTGTCACAATAATGTCATATTTTGGACATAGAGTTGTCACCCTGCTGTCATAAAGCAGCTGACTATTTAACCGACTATTTAGCTTATTAACCTTGTAGTAATTTTATTTTTGGGGATTTTGTATGAAAAAGGTACTTCTTTCTGCCGCAGTGGCCTCCACCTTAAGTCTGGCCTCGTACGGCTTCGCGGACGGCCCGATCGACAGCACTATTTACGGTAAAGTTAATGTCTCGGTAGTCAATGCCGACACTGGCTCGACTGACCAATGGAAACTGAACAGCAATGCATCGCGCCTTGGCGTTAAAGGTAAGACTGAAATCGCCGACGGACTTTACGCTGTATATAAAGCGGAATTCGAGATTGCCGTTGATGACGGCGATACAAAAGGCCAGACCTTCAACCAGCGCAACATTATGGCGGGCATTAGAGGTAGCTTTGGTACTGTATGGGCCGGCAAGCACGACTCACCGACTAAGCTGGCACAGAACAAAATTGATCTGTTCAATGACCTTGAGGGCGATATTAAAAACACCTTTGAAGGCGAGAATCGCGTTTCCAATATAGTTGCTTACACCTCTCCCAATATCAATGGCTTCGCCACTACTGTTGCCATGATGCCTGGTGAAGGTGCTGACTTGGACGGCGACGGAAATGACGACACAGGTCTGACTGACGGTATCTCTTACTCTGTCAGTTATACCAAAGACAACCTCTATATAGCGGTTGCCGGTGACCAGGATGTGGACAGCCAAAATAGGATGCGTATCGTTGCTCAGTACAAAATCGACGCGCTGAAGCTTGGCGTAATGTACCAGCAGAATGAAGATAACCTGGGTACCAAGGACGAATCTGGATTCTTTGTTAGCGCCGCCTATAAGCTCGACAGCAAGACCACGCTTAAGGCTCAGTATGGTTCAATCGAAGATGATGCCGATGGCGATAAAGAAGACACAATGTCACTGGGTGCGGATTACAAGTTGGCCAAAGGCACTAAGCTCTATGTGTTTTACACAGACAACACAGACTCTTCAGTTGGCGAAGCTGATACAGACGCCACTGCCTATGGCCTAGGTATGGAACACAAGTTTTAAGTAGTACGAGTACGGTTACAAGCCAGATAAAAAGGTGGATCTCTTCGGGGGTTCACCTTTTTTTACAGCTAATTAAAGCAATCAGGCTAAAATGCCCTATTAAATACATCATTGAGACTACCGAAATGAGCATCGCCATGAACACCGCCAAACTTATCTGTGTCACCGGCCTACTGCTGTCCGCTAATGTATTCGGCGCCTGTGACTTTGATACCGACGACGCAGACTCACCGAATTTTATGGACCGAATTATTGACTGCGAGCAACAGTCAAAAGCCAAATCAAGCGCGAAAAAATCGATCAGTACTGCCACCACAGAGCTCTACGGTGAGGGCACCATTGATCCAGTCTCTGGCATGGCTGAACGACCGGTCGCTGCGCCTGGCTCAATGAATCACAGCCCAGGTAAATCCTTTGCCGCTCGGCAGAGCTACTCCCTGCGACCCAATGCAAAGTTTGAGGAGTCGGTGACTATCGCCATTCAGCGTCTGCATATTGAAATGGCCCATCACTGTGCCGAGGGTTGGGCCATTGAAAAGCAGTGGACTGAAGCTAATCCGCAGCGGGAAGGGGATTTTTATCTGCACTATTTGTTTCGCTGCGCGAGCTGAGGCATTCCGCTGCGCGGACAAAACTGGTTGTAGTAAATAGCCTGTAATAAAGCGCGGCCAATAACCAGCGTCGCTGCGCACTTGACCTTCTACCCGCTGGAAGGTCTATAGTTCTCTACACTTGCTATCAGTGTGGAGCAGCATATGAAAATTGGAGAGCTCGCCAACCTTAGCGGTGTCCCGATCAAATCGGTTCGCTACTACCAAGAGGAGGGAATTTTGCCAGCGCCACGGCGTTTGGCAAATGGTTATCGCGACTACTCGAAGGCAGCGGTAGCCGAACTCATATTTCTCCGCCAGTCCCGTCAGTTTGGCTTTACTCTCAAGGAATGCCGCCAACTACTGCAGCTCTGGCGCGACCCCAACCGCCGCAGTGTCGAAGTCCATCAACTGGTTACCCAGCGCCAGCAACAAGTGGAGCAACAGATCACCGATCTTACCTCTATGCATGGTCTATTGAGTAATCTACTCAGTCATTGCGCCGCTGATGACTCACCTGAATGCGGCATTATTGATTCCCTCTCGGAGAAAACTCATGAGTAATTGCTGCCCATCAGATACTCCCGCCGCCAAGCCTCGCCCCGACTACCTCCTCTGGCTCTCGGGTACCACAGTAGTGATCGGTTACTTACTTTTTTGGTTACTGCCTGACACAGTCGATATTCCTCAGTGGCTAACCATTATGAGCGAGGGGGTTTTCGAGTTGGTGAACAAAATGTGGCTGGGTCTGGTGGCCGCGGTGGTTTTTGTCGGCTTGCTTGAACGCGTCCCAAGAGAGCTGGTGATGTCGGCCCTGGGCCAGGGGGGCACCACTAAAGGTATTCTCCGCGCCACCTTGGCGGGTGTTGCTCTGGACCTCTGTAGCCACGGCATACTGATGGTCGGCGCTAAACTCTATGAACGCGGGGCCAGCATCGGCCAGTTGATGGCATTCCTGATCGCCAGTCCTTGGAATTCCCTGTCACTCACTATCATTATGATCAGCTTAATTGGCTGGCAGTGGACGCTGCTGTTTATTGCTCTGTCTATGGTCATCGGCATGGTTACCGGAATCCTATTTGATCGCCTGGTCGCCAAGGGAAAATTACCGCCCAACCCGCATAAAATTGAATCACCAAACCCGCAGCCACTCTGGCCTGGGATTGTCGCGGTCATCAAAAAGGCAAAATGGACACCCGGCGCTGTGGGCCGCCTGCTACTAGACGGCCTCCGCGATTCGCGCATGGTATTCCGTTGGTTGCTTTTCGGCATTGTTCTCGCGGTACTGATCCGCGCCCTAGTCCCCCTGGACTTATACCAGAACTACTTTGGCCCAACAGTGGCTGGTCTGTTACTCACTCTAGTGGCTGCCACCATTATCGAAGTCTGCTCCGAAGGCTCAACACCCATTGCTGCTGACCTGCTGACCCGCGCCGCTGCGCCGGGCAATGGCTTTACGTTTTTGATGGCTGGGGTGTCTACGGATTACACTGAAATCATGGTGCTGAAGGATGTCACCAAGTCCTGGAAAATTGCCCTTTTCCTACCATTGATTACCATGCCGCAGGTACTTTTAATTGGCTGGATTTTGAATGTGGCCAGTATTGGATAAATGTTGGGAGGGCCTAGCTTCCGGGGTTTTTGGCTTCGTGGACTATCTAACTGCGCGGGGTTAGGGGAAACCGGCAGACAAATTCTGCGCCCTGGCCGAGTCGGCTGTTAATGATTAGTCTGCCATCACAGCGCGTTAGAGCATGTTTAACGATCGCCAGGCCTAAACCAGTGCCTCCGGTATCGGAGTTGCGACTGCTATCGCCGCGATAGAAACGCTCAGTAAGGCGTGGGATATCGAGTGGGTCTATACCTTTGCCGCTGTCCTTGACCGAGACATTGATAAAGCGTCTGTAACGGGTGACTTTTATGGCAATATCGGCACCCTCTGGATTGTGCCGCACGGCATTAAAAACAATATTCCCGAGTACACTACGCATATCCTTTTTATCCGCATTAATAACGCAGTCTTCCTCGCACTTTAGGGACAGCGAGTGTTTACCTTCACTGAGCAGTTCCGCTTCGGCAATAATACTTTTAAGCAGTTCATAGAGATTGAGGTCTTCAAGCACTGGCATCTGATTATCGGATTCCAATCGTGATATAAGAATCAAATCGTCAGCCAAGGCTTCCATTCTCACTACTTGATCAGACATCTGAGTGAAGGCTTTGTCGACCATCTGGCTGTTGCCAGGCATATCCTGCAGGGTTTCCAGATAGCCTCTCATTACCGTCAGCGGCGTGCGCAATTCGTGAGAGACATTGCCGACGAACTCTTTGCGCAGCTGTTCTAAATTAGTGATATGGGTGATATCGGTGACCACCAAAACAATTTCGTCGGCACCAAAAAAGGAGGCTGATACCTGCAGCACCGGATCGGACGGATTAATTGAAGAGAGTTTGAGAGAGCCGTCGAATTCCTTTTGACTGATATAGCTGACGAATTCAGGACCGCGAATAAGGTTGGTGACGGCGCTGCCGCGATCACTGGAGCGCAGCGCTAACAGGCCCGCTGCTGAGCTGTTCCACCAATCGATGGTGAGATCACTGCGCAGCACCACTATGCCCTCTTCCAAGGCCCCGGTTAGGCGGGTGATGCGATTAATAGTGCGGCGCATTCGCTCTTGGGTGCGACGGTGACGGCGGCGTTGACGATTGAGGGTGTCGCTGATTTCGCCCCAGACACCATCGGTGTCGGGTGGAAAGCCGCGCATACCTTTGTCGATCCAGCTAAACAGCTGGGAGATAACACGGAATGTCCAAAGACTATAGATGACCAGGCCGGCCACAAGGATTTCAAAGGGAGCGCCGAGGCTAAAACCAAAAATCACCGCAAACAGGCTGATCAGCACTACACGCCAAATTTCTCTGCTCATTCCCGGTCGCAATGAATCTGTACCCTTTTTTAATCACAATTCGACAATGGCGCTTCTAGGCATTGCTCATTTGCGCTGAGAATCGGTAGCCAGCGCCGCGCACAGTCTGCACATAGTTTTCGTGGCCTGCAACTGAAATCGCCTTGCGTAAACGGCGAATATGCACGTCTACAGTGCGCTCATCGAGATAGACATTGCCACCCCAAACATAATCCAGAATCTGTCCGCGAGAATAGACACGCTCTTGGTGCGTAAGAAAGAATTGCAGTAGCCGATACTCGGTGGGGCCCAGATTAACCGACTCTCCGGCGATACTGACACGGTGACCAAGGGGGTCAAAAATCAGCTCGCCGATGGTGATCGGCTCTTTAAGCGCTTCACGGCCGACGCGTCGCAATACCGCATTGACCCGAGAGATCAGCTCCCGCGGTGAAAATGGCTTGGGAATATAATCATCTGCTCCGGCATCCAGACCAGCAATTTTGCTATCTTCCTCGGCCTTGGCGGTAAGCATAATGATGGGTATTTTTGCCGTTAGTTCATCGCGCTTTAAACGGCGCAGTAGCTCTAAACCGGTGGTACCCGGCATCATCCAGTCAAGTAGCACTAAGTCCGGCTGATTGTCGATTATGCTGGCGTGAGCTTGCTGTGCGTTCGCAGCTTCTAAAACATTGAAGCCAGCAGCATCCAATGCGATAGACAGCATATCTCGAATCGCCGCTTCATCATCGACAATAAGAATTCGATGTTTGGGCATTATTTCAACCTTATCATTCATTTTAAAAGTCTCATTTAATGGGCCCAACATGACATAAATATGACAGCGCAAAGTGTATTCCGATCTTTCGTATTTACAACCTAGATTTCGCGACTATCTCGAGAGTCGATATTTACAATGCGTTCACGCATAATGTCGCCTTTTTAAGCTACCAGGATTCGATCATGACCATTACAGAAAACAGCGCAGTAAGCTTTCACTACCGATTAACTGATAACCAGGGCCAGGAAATTGATAGCTCTGCAGGACAGGATCCGCTGGCCTATTTGCACGGCGCTGGCAATATTATTCCAGGTTTGGAAAAAGCTCTGGAAGGCAAATCAGTTGGCGACCATATGATTGTCGAAGTCTCTGCTGAAGAAGGTTATGGACCGGTTCAAGCAGAATTGATTCAAGAAGTACCGCGCAGCTCTTTTCAAGGCGTTGAGAACATTGAAGTGGGCATGCAGTTTGAAGCTCAGACCGGCCAGGGCGGAGCTGTTCCAGTAACAGTTACTCTGGTTACTGACGAGACTGTTACTGTCGATGGCAATCACCCGCTGGCGGGCAAAGAACTCAACTTTGATGTGACTATTGCAGATATTCGCGAAGCCACAGCAGAAGAACTTGAGCACGGCCATATTCACGGCGCCGGTGGACATAACCACTAAAAGCGCCTACAAAAAAGCGTGGAAAGAAGAGCCTTTAAAGAACAGCCCGTAAAAAAGCCGCCCAAAAAAAAGGCCACCTAGCGGTGGCCTAAATGGGAGGAGATGATAAAACTATCGCCGCCTGTGTCAGTTTAGTGACACAGACGGATGGGTTTGATTTGTTAGTCAAACATCGGGGAGATTTCGCTGACCGCGACACAGGCGGCAAGTGCACAGCCAATTCCAGTGCTGGTCCAAAAATCTGAGCCGTAGGCAAATATGCCGATGGATACGCCCAGAAGGGCCCCGCAGGTAATAATCAGTAAGCTTGTGAAGCTGTAACCATTCATTCATAAATCCTCTTTACAATCCAACAGGTTCCTTCCGATTCCGACCGCGTCGAGTAATGGCTGTCGCTATCTGTTTTGTTAGCTGTTTTGTTATCTGTTTGTTATCAAGAGGTACATTTGAAACGCTTTTGCGGCCGATTACTCACGAGCTGTTGGCAAATTCAATGTTGCTCTGTTCACAATTGACTAGCTGATGCAGAATACTGTGCGCTGTGTCGACAAAATACATGCGGTCTATAGCCTGAGTGACGTTTTCGCGCACAACTAAAAAGAGAGAGATTAGACTCCATGACAATAAAAATAGGCATTAATGGCTTTGGTCGCATTGGCCGTTTGGCACTTCGCGCAGCATGGCATCGGCATGATTATGAGATCGTACAGATCAATGAACTCGCCGGCGATGCCAATGCTGCAGCCCACCTGCTGAAATACGATTCGGTACACGGCACCTGGGACAAGACTATTACTAGTGAGGGCTCAGACACCGAGGCCAGAATAGTTATTGACGGCCAATCCATCACCTATACTCAGAACCAAAATATTGCCGACACTGACTGGTCCGGCGTGGACATGGTGGTTGAATGCACAGGCACGTTTAAGTCTCAGGAAGCGCTGGCTCCCTACTTCGATCAGGCTGTGAAAAAAGTAGTGGTCTCTGCCCCAGTAAAGGACGGTACGCTTAATGTGGTGATGGGGGTCAACGACCACCTCTATACCAACCAAGCCATAGTGACGGCTGCCTCCTGCACCACCAATTGCCTGGCACCTGTGGTCGACGTGCTACAGAAGAGCTTTGGTATTAAGCATGCTGCGATTACCACTATCCACGACATTACCAACACCCAGAGCATTCTCGACGAATATCACCCTGACCTGCGTCGCTCTAGAGCGAGCGGACTATCGCTGATTCCCACCAGCACAGGCTCGGCCACAGCCATCACGGAAATTTTTCCCGAGCTTAAAGGGCGTATTAATGGGCTCGCAATAAGAGTACCTCTGGCCAATGCCTCACTCACTGACTCTGTCTTTGAGTTAGATTGCGAGGTTAGCGTTGATCAGGTTAACAACGCTCTGCGCGATGCCGCGCAGGGGCGCTTGCAAGGCATCCTTGGATTTTCCGATCTGCCGCTGGTGTCGGTGGACTACACCAACGATAAGCGGTCGGGAATTGTCGATGGCTTATCCACTATGGTGATCAACAAATCTCAGGTTAAGGTACTTATCTGGTATGACAATGAGATCGGTTATGTGAATCGCATGATGGAGCTAGCGGCCAAGGTGGCGAGTTCCATTAGAAGCTAGACTTAAGAATTACCGGTACTCATTTATTACCCTGAGAGTTCAATAAGCAACGATGAATTTCGACCTTAAAGCCCCTGTCACCCAATACAGTTTGGTTACCCTGAGTTACTGGGCTTTTACCCTCAGTGATGGCGCTCTGCGCATGCTCGTGGTGCTGTTCTTTCATCAGCTCGGCTACAGCCCCATTGACATAGCTGGCCTACTGGTACTCTACGAATTATCCGGAGTGATTACTAACTTATACGCCGGCTGGCTGGCCACAACCATAGGCTTAACAGTCACCATGCAGACGGGCTTAGCGCTGCAAATTGCTGCTCTGGCGATGCTGATGGTGGACAGTTCAATTCTCAATGTGGTCTATGTGATGGTGGCTCAAGCTCTCTCGGGGATTGGCAAAGATCTAAACAAGATGGGCGCCAAGGCGAGTATTAAATTCTTGGTACCAGCAGATGCTCAGGGGCGACTCTATCGTTGGATCGCCCTGCTGACCGGATCTAAAAATGCCTTAAAAGGCGTCGGATTTTTCCTTGGGGGCTGGCTTTTGGCCACTGTCGGCTTTCAAAATGCCGTGGCAGCAATGGCCAGTGTTTTAACCGCTGTCTTAGTACTCAGTATTCTTTTGCTCGACCGCACCACTGGCATCGCTAAACAACCTCAGCCCTTTAAACACCTATTTTCCAAAAGCAGCGCGGTGAATCGACTCAGTGCTGCGCGATTTTTTCTGTTTGGCTCTCGGGATATATGGTTTGTTGTGGCATTGCCTGTGTTTTTGCAGAGCCAACTGCAGTGGAGCTATGTGCAGGTGGGCACCATGATGGCCGCCTGGGTCATTGCCTACGGTGTGGTGCAAACAGTGGCCCCAAAAATCACCATTATTGGTAAGACTGTAAAAGATACCAACATAACTCATCCCTCCGGCAGAACCGCATTTAGATGGGTTGCGATACTCTGCCTAGTCCCTGCCGCAATCGCTGGCGGTCTTTATGCCGCAGGGAGTCATACCAGTCTGGTAGCAACCGGGCTAGTCTCTGGGCTGTTAGTGTTCGGCGCTCTCTTTGCCATTAACTCGTCGATTCATTCGTACCTGATTGTCGCCTATGCTCGGGAAGATGGCGCATCGTTGGATGTTGGGTTTTATTATATGTGTAACGCCGCGGGCCGATTGGTTGGCACTCTGCTGTCTGGATTGGTTTATCAGCAGTTCGGCTTGGCTGCCTGCCTGCTGCTTTCCTCAGTGATGTTGATTGCCACTGCGGTGATATCGAAAAAACTGCCAGGTTAATTGGCTGGCAAACTTTTACCGCTGACGCATGTCTGCTAGGGTGTACCTGTTTTTAACCTACCAAAGAATTCAATATGACTAATGAAAATAACAACACAATGGATCCCAACGGTCTGTTTCGCGAAGAGAGCTTTACCGATCAAAAAATCGGCATCATCCGCAAAATGATTCCAGTAAAAGCCGATGGCAGCGATGACTCCGACCGTCCAGTAACATTTTTCGGTTCCACTCAGGTGATGACTCAGATGGGTGCCATACCGCTTAACTTTCCCCTAGAGGGTGAGACCATTGGCGAAGCGGCAACCGATTTTGCCGGCAAGGCCCAGATCGCCGTTGAGGAAGCCAACCAAAAAATGGAACAGATGCGTCGCGATGAGGCATCAAAGATCGCAATGCCGGGTCAGGGCGGCGGCGGCGGAATTATTACTTAAGTAAAAGTCTAGACTGGATCGGTTGAAAGTGATCGGCGGCATCAATCAGTGATGCTGCCGTGAGCGCCGCGACACCGTAGACGCTGGTCGCTATGTCGTAACGCTGGCTCACTCGAGCGAGCAGCAAGTCAAAATCGCCATCACCAGATAGCAGCACAATCTCATCCGGCGGATTGGCGCCTGCAGCGCAGTCCATAATATCGATGGCAATGCCCACATCCCAATCGCCTTTTGCCGAACCATCACTGCGCTGAATAAAGGGCTTGAGCTTAACCTCGAAGCCGATTTCCCGCAGCACCTGTTGAAAGCCACGCTGCCCGGCGTCATTGCGCTCAATCGCATAGGCGGCTGCGTCGACAATCTCGCCCTGCTCACTGAGCTGACGCCAGAGTTCACGGTAATTAAAGTAACAGCCAAACTGTTCCTTTACTGTGTAATAAATATTTTGCACATCGACAAATACGGCTATTTTTTTCACGATAGACTCATTTAAGCTAATTTTTTGTTAAGTAAGCGTGCTTTTCGGCGAAGTTAAGCTAGAAGTTAAGCTAGAAGTTAAACTGGAAGTTAAATTAAAAGTCACATTAAGAGCTCGGCGCCAATGCGGCAGTTCGCCCCAGAGGCAATGCAGCGACTAACACTGATCACCCGATCTTGATACCAACTGCGACGGCTTATCTTGATACAGGGACTCAGTGTCGCCAACCCTAACGCACCAGTAATCACAGCGTCGGCAATTATCGCCTGAAGCTGATGTTCATCTCGGCTCGGGGTGATCACCCAATTAATATAGGCTTGGGGACTGACCTTCTGATAGTTTTGTTTGAGATAGGCCGGCACTAGTTCGGGACTGACAAAACACTCTTCCCACTGCATTGGAACTGTAGCGATCGAGTGCACGATCACCGAATGGTAGCTCAACTCGCCCTCAGCCAATCCTAGTAGAGCGGCAATATCTCGCTCGGCGGCAATCGCCTCCAGAGCAATAATACGATTGCTGTATTGAGGATTGCTGAAACTAAATTGCTTATTAAAGTCAGGCAATTCCACAGCTGAGATTGGCGATGGTGGCTGTGTTATAAAGGTCCCGGCACCCACTGAGCGCTCCAGCAGACCTTCGTCCGCCAACTCCTGCACCGCTCGGCGCGCAGTCATGCGGCTGACTGAAAAGTCCTCTGATAGCTGAGCTTCTGAGGGAATACGCTCGCCGACCCGCCACAGGCCAGATTTAAGCTGCGCTTTAATATGATTCTTGATTTGCGCATATAGAGGGAATGCATCCCTAACAGGGTCCATAAAATATCACCAAAATATGTCTATACTAATAAATGGTATAGACCAATAATGATGATCTGATTGTTACCATTTACCTAATATTTGTTCAGTAATATAGGGTATTAAAGAGAATATAACCATGATAATTTATACTGAGCAGACTAAATTATCTGTATATACAACCCTAAGGCGGGACAATTTCTACGATTTGATTAAATCAAGCTTTTGCTGGCGGGAAAGCTTTTTGATCTGCGCCTCGCGAATACTGGCGCTGCTGCGGTCGTGGTCGCCCTCAACAAAGACCACTTCTTCTGGGCTGCGACCGCGAAAATACTTGGCCCCAGCGCGACCGTTTAGATGCTCGTTAAAGCGCCGCTCAACGTCGGTGGTAATACCCGTATAAATCGACTGATCGGTGGCCCGAATAAGATAGACAAACCACTGGCTCATGCGCTGGCTGCAAGATCGGCGACGAGAAAGCCATGGCAGTATTGACAGCGATACTGGGCTTGTCGCTGGAGGATTTTTTTATGTCGCAGACTGGTTAACTCATGAGTCCTGCAGCCACATTTATAGGCGAATTTAGCGTACTGCCGCACCGGAATACCGGTCAGGTCATAACTACCGGTGGCGTTTGGCTCGGCGCCCATATCCACCATCACCCGCTTCCATTCGATGCCGTGGGGCTTGACCCGCCGCAGCCCGTAGAGGCAGTCGACCACATAGTGGGCGACTTCGTGGGTTACGGTGTCACTGAGGCTATCTTCAAAATATTTCGCAAATAGCCAGGGGTTGTAACGAATACGTCGATTGCGGCCCTTAACCTGATACATGCCGGCGCACTTACCTTTGAGGTCAAAATGCACGGCTATAGCGTCGAAACGGCGACCGTAGAGTTGCGACGCTTTTTCAACACAGCGTTCGGTGGCCGCCTCTACTTGGCGCATTTGAAATTCAGAAATAGGCTCAATCATGTGCTTCAGTATACGTGGAGCGAGCCTGTTACAATACGCAAAATTGTGAGCACAGCTAATAAATGAATATTGATTTCCATTGCCATACCACCGCATCCGACGGCACGCTAGATCCAGCGGCGCTGATTGACCTCGCCCGTGAGCGAGAGATCGACATGCTGTCGATTACCGATCACGATACTCTGGCGGCCTATAAGACATTGGGCAATATGGAGACTGGACTGCGAATTATTCCCGGCATTGAATTATCGAGCCAATGGAACCGCCGCGGCGTACATATCGTAGGACTCAATGTGGATACACACAGCAACTCCATAATCGAAGCCGTGACAAAGCAATCTAAGGCGCGTGAAGATCGAGGAGAAATTATTGCTGAAAGGCTCGCGCGGCTCGGCTTTGCAGACTGCCTAGAGGGTGCAAAGTCATTTTCCAGTGGCCCCCAGATTGGACGACCACATTTTGCCAAGCATCTGGTGGCGATTGGGGCGGTGAGTAATATCCAGCAGGCATTTAAGCGCTATCTGGGTGCAGGAAAGGTCGGCGACGTTAAAGATCAGTGGGCCGACCCCAAGACAGTAATTGATTGGATACGCGATGCTGGCGGGGTTGCGGTGTTAGCCCATCCGACCAAGTACAAATTGACCCGCTCTAAGTTAATTGAGCTGATCACTGCTTTTAAGGCTGCAGGTGGCGAGGCAATGGAAGTTATTTCCGGCGCACAGGTGCCTTCACTAACCCGTGATATGGCGCGCCTTTGTAGGGAAAGCGGACTGGAGGCGTCATGTGGGTCAGACTTTCACAGCCCCGGCCAGCCATGGGCATCTCTTGGCCATGTTGCACCGCTGCCGGAAGACTGTGTTCCAATTTGGCGGCGCTGGCAGTAACAGTATTGCTCTCGGTTAAGAGCCGATTTAGGGACCGAATTAAGAGCCGAATTAACCCCTGAACTGCAGTGTTAGCTCAAGCTGAAATTCCTGTGTATACTGCGCGCCGCAGAGGCTTTTGAACAGAGCGTTCAAGGCTCCAAAGAGTGACTTCGGAGCGCCTACATGATAATTCTACCAATGGAAAATACGACGTGAATATTTTTATATTTGTCAGTGAGCAGTGGCTACTTATTTCATTGTTATTCGCACTAATCGGTGTGTTTTTATTCACCGAGCAGAGTAAAAGCGGCAAGACCCTCGGCACAGCTGAATTGGTTCGCTTAATGAATAGTGACCAGGCAGTGGTAGTGGATGTGCGCACCACAGCTGAGTTTGAAAACGGCCATATCCATGGCTCACGTAATATTCCACATACCAAGCTCGCCAGCCGCATTGGTGAACTGGAAAAAGTCCGTGGTAAAACCATTGTGGTGGTCGATAAGATCGGCCAACACTCCAGCGGTGCGGGCAAACTACTGACTAAAGACAATTACGATGCTCGACGTCTCAGCGGCGGCATCAGCGAGTGGCAGGGCGCAAGCCTACCTCTTGTATCAGGCAAATAATTGATCGCCTGATCTCTCTCGCCACTATTGAGTGGCGCTACCCAAGGAAAATTATGTCTCAAGTTGTACTATACGGCACACGCTTCTGCCCTTTCTGCACTGCCGCACGACGGTTACTCACCACCAAAGGTATAGATTACCAAGATATATCAGTCGACAATAATACCGAGCTACGGGGTAGACTGATCGCCAAGAGCGGACGCAACACAGTGCCACAGGTTTGGTTTGGCACTCGGCATATTGGTGGCTTCGATGAACTGCGCGATTTAGAGCGCCAGGGCACTTTTGATGCCATGCTCCAAGCCGGGGTTGAAAGCGGTGAAACAGTCTCCATATAAGAGTCTAACAACATAAAATTATTTCATTTAAGGGTTCAATCATGACTGACGAAACGACTACTGCCCCAGAAGCAGCCAGCGAAGAAAAAGCACCGGCCCCTAAGTTTGCCGTGCAGCGCATCTATGTAAAAGACCTCTCATTTGAGACTCCTCAGGGTGCAGCCGCTTTTCAGAAGCAGTGGACTCCGAAGGTAAATCAGGATCTGAGCACCAAGACCAACAAGATCGCCGACGGCGTGTATGAAGTTGCTCTGCGTATTACAGTGACTGTAAAAGATGAAGACGAGACTATTTATCTGATCGAAGTAGACCAGGCCGGCCTGTTTACAGTCGAAGGTTTGGAAGGGGGTCAACTGGCTCAGGTGCTCAATGTTACTTGCCCAAGCATGTTGCTGCCCTATGCTCGCGAGACAATTGACAGCACTTTGACTAAAGGCTCATTTCCTCCGCTGATGATTCCACCGATTAATTTTGAAGCGCTATTCGCCTCTGCAGTTCAGCAGGCAGCAGCGAAGCAAGAGGCGGAAGCCGCGGCGCCAGAGAACAGCACTCACTGATCAGCAGGTAACCGCTGAGCAATAAAAAACCCCGCCCTTAAACAAGGCGGGGTTTTTTATTGCCTGACATTTTTAAAACTATCCGGCCGATGATTTGGAAACGGGCCTATAGCGCCTGATTCTCCATCTGATATTCCTGCAGCTTGCGGGTCAATGTATTGCGCCCCCAGCCCAACAGCTCAGCGGCATCCTTTTTACGGCCACTGGTATGAGCTAATGCAGTTTCAATCATGGTGCGTTCAAAATCCGGAACCGCTTGAGACAATATATCACTGCGTCCAGATTTGAGTTCGCGCTCACTCCAGCGACGTAACATCTGCTGCCAATCCCCCTGCACGCGCATTTCACTGCCCGCTTCTTCGGCCTTAAGCTCTGGCGGTAAATCCGTTAGCAGCACTTCGCGACCTGCAGCCATCACTGTGAGCCAGCGACAAATATTCTCTAACTGGCGAACATTGCCAGGCCATTCCATAGCGCAGAAAAAATCTTCCGCTTGCTGGGACAGCAGCTTGGGTTCCATCTCCAGCTCTTTAGCCGCGCGATGGAAAAAGTGCGTCATCAACTGGGGGATATCTTCACGGCGATCCGAGAGTTTAGGTAGGTGGACACGAATAACATTAATGCGATGATAGAGATCTTCGCGAAAGCGATTGTTTCCCACCAGCTCTTCTAGATTTTGGTGGGTTGCGGCAATAATCCGCACATCGACTTTCACCGATGTATGGCCACCAACTCGATAGAATTCACCATCGGCAAGAACCCGCAATAAGCGCGTCTGGGCTTCTGGTGGCATATCGCCAATTTCATCGAGAAATAAAGTGCCGCCATTGGCCTGCTCAAAGCGCCCTTCGCGGCGCTGGGCAGCACCGGTAAAGGCGCCTTTCTCATGGCCAAACAGCTCTGACTCAATCAGGTCATGGGGGATCGCCGCCATATTAAGGGCGATAAATTTCGAGTTGCGGCGCGGACTGTGTTTGTGCAGCGCATGGGCCACCAGCTCCTTGCCCGTTCCCGACTCACCATTGATCAACACCGTGATGTTGGAATTGGAGAGACGGCCAATGGCGCGAAACACTTCCTGCATGGCCGGAGCTTCACCAATAATTTCTTGGGACGGTGGCGCTTCACGAGGCAGGTCTTGGGGTTTTTGTTCCCGGGCAAAAGTAACACCGCGTCGGGCTACATCAACAAGCTCATCGAGATCAAAGGGTTTGGGTAGATATTCAAAGGCACCGCCCTGATAGGCGGCTACGGCGCTGTCGAGATCCGAGTGGGCAGTGGTAATAATCACCGGGATATCGGGGCGTGTGGAGTGGATCTGCTTGAGCAGTTCCAGACCATCTATGCCGGGCATGCGAATATCGGAAATAATAATTTCTGGCAGCGATGACTGCAGAGCCACGAGCAGGTCGTCGCCATTTTCAAAGCTACGCACTTCGATGCCTTCGCGAGAAATCGCCTTCTCCATTACCCAGCGCAGGGAGCGGTCGTCTTCGGCTATCCAAATTTCTGATGTGCTGTTCATGCTAAACCTTTATCGGTAAATAAATCGAGAACCGAGTGCTGCCCGGCTCTGAGTCACATTCAATAATGCCCTGATGAACATTGATCGCAGACTGGGCAATGGTTAAACCCAAACCGGTGCCCTCGCTGCGGCCACTGATCATGGGGAAGAAAATTCGCTCTTTAATATCTTCAGAAATGCCCGGCCCAGTATCCATAATATCGAGGCGGCACAACGCTTTGTGGTGCTGACCCGCAATGGTGAAGTTGCGCTGAATTCTAGTTCTAAAGGTCAGTCGACGCTCTGGCATATCTGACTCGAGCATCGACTGCATGGCATTGCGCGCGACGTTTAACACAGCCTGAATGAGCTGCTCACGGTCGCCGGAGAGATCCGGAATGCTGGGATCGTAGTCTCTGGCGACAACCAGCTCTGCCTGGACTTCGACTTCAATCAATGTGGCCACGTGTTCGGCCACTTCATGAATATTAATCGGGGCAAACTTGGGCAGCTGACTCGGGCCCAACAGACGATCGACAAGATTTCTCAGGCGATCGGTTTCGGTGGTAATAATCTGACAGAGTTCAGAGGTCTCGCTATCGATCTCGCCGCCGGAAATTTCCTGGGCCAGCAGCTGCGCCGCACCGCGAATACCGCCGAGGGGATTTTTGATCTCGTGAGCCAAACCGCGAATAAGGCTTCTCGAGGTATCGTGAACCGAGAGCAATGCTTCCTCCCGGTTAATGCGCAGAATACGATCAATGGGCTGCATTTCCATCAGTACCCATTGATCGGAACCAATCCTGATAGGTGTCACCGTGTAGTCCACCTGAGAGGACTCAACCCCCAGGCCACGAAGAAACTCATGGCGCAGGGTCAGCGCGCGACCAAACTCAAGTGCTTCACGCAATGTCTGTCGTGCGGTTTCATCGTCATCAAATAGATCACTCACAGCAGAACCACGCAGACGCGCGCTGCCGGCCTGAAGCAGAGATTCCGCAGCAGGGTTTATATAATCGATCAATAGGCTCTGATCAATCAACAACACGGCAGTGTTGAGATTATCCAGTAGCAATCTATGTAGTTGATCTGAGGTCATAATGTCCTATTCGAATCGAGTATGAATACTTTAGAGACTAGCGAGCCTCTTTAACCTGTCTTGCAATAAGCAAGCCAAAAGCCAATCAGGACTAGTTTTGGAAAGCGACCAATATAGGCGGGTCAGGGGCAATTGACCGAGCCAGTATAGTCCAGCTCAGGAAGTTGCGCACCATTATGGTGCAAACTGATTTAGAAGGGAGTTAATTACGCTTAAAATGACGCTGCACATGCACAGTCACAGGCCGAGTAATAACTAATACGGCACCCTGAGACGACAGCACACGGGCTGAAATGCGGTGGGATCCACGCTCCAATCCACGAATAGCGAACGATGTTGCGGCAACCGGCTCGCCGGCGACGGAACCATCGACATAAAACTGTACCAAATGATCGGTTTCAAGCTCGGGGGTCAGGGCCAGCTGAGCCAACACTACAGGCTGATCGAAGTGCACCAGCGAATCATTTAAGGGCGCCACCAGCGCGGCAAATGAGTAACCGCTGAAGGCCATAGCCGGCTCGCCATCCTCAGATGTTGAGGACTGCACTGGGGTTGGGACTGGAGCTGGAATTGGGCTAGAGATCGGGTTAATGGCAGGTAGAACCATCTCATCCGTGACAGTTTCAGCAGGGGGCGTATCTGTGTAAGTGATATTGCCCTGATCATCGACAACTTTATAAACACCGGCGGCCAGCGCTGAGGCGACAACCGTACTGATCACAAGAGCAAGAGCAATTGCTGCAAAAGAGGATAGAAGTGACTTCATTGACCCGACCTGTAAGTCTGTTAATAAACCGTGGCTGGCACAGATGCCAGATTACGTTCTTTAAAGATTAGACCTATTTTGAACAAAGAAAAAGCCCGCTATTGAGACAATGGCGGGCTTTTCGGGTCTTGCTATTTTTCAGCTTTAACTAAGAGCAGAAATGTATCCAGCGACTTATACGCTGTAGTACATATCAAACTCAACCGGGTGAGTGGTGTGCTCAACGCGGTAAACTTCTTCCATCTTCAACTCAATGTAAGCGTCGATCATATCGTTGGTGAATACGCCACCAGCGGTCAGATACTCACGGTCAGCATTAAGCTCGTCAAGCGCTTCGCGCAGGCTGCCAGCAACCTGAGGGATAGCGGCAGCTTCTTCAGCAGGCAGATCATAGAGATCTTTGTCCGCTGCATCGCCAGGGTGCATCTTGTGCTTAATACCGTCCAGACCCGCCATCAGCATTGAAGCAAACATCAGGTATGGGTTGGCAGTTGGATCACCAAAGCGTACTTCTACACGCTTGCCACGCGGGCTAGCAACGTAGGGAATACGGATTGAAGCAGAACGGTTACGGGCTGAGTAAGCCAGCATTACCGGTGCTTCAAAACCTGGGATCAAACGCTTGTAGGAGTTAGTCGAAGCGTTAGCAAAGGCGTTCAGCGACTTGGCGTGCTTGATAATGCCGCCAATGTAGTACAGAGCAGTTTCGCTCAGGCCAGCATAGGCATCGCCAGCAAACTGGTTGACGCCGTCTTTAGCGAAAGACATGTGAACGTGCATACCAGAACCGTTGTCACCAACAATTGGCTTAGGCATAAAGGTCGCTGTCTTGCCATAGGCGTGAGCAACGTTGTGTACACAGTACTTCAGGATCTGAACCTGGTCAGCTTTAGCAACCAATGTATCAAAGCGAACACCAATCTCACACTGACCAGCAGTGCCTACTTCGTGGTGATGTACTTCGATATCTAGACCCATCTGCTCCATGGCATTACACATGGCAGCACGCAGATCATGCAGGCTATCAACTGGTGGTACTGGGAAGTAACCGCCTTTAACACCAGGGCGGTGGCCCATGTTGCCGTCAGGGAAATCACTGCCTGAAGACCAAGCTGCTTCGTCAGAGTTGATCTTGTAGAAAGCGCCGCTCATGTCGACACCCCATTTGATGTCGTCAAAGACGAAGAACTCAGGCTCTGGACCGAAGAATGCGGTATCGCCAAGGCCAGTAGAGTTCAGGTATTGCTCAGCACGCTCAGCGATGGAGCGTGGATCGCGTTCGTAGCCCTGCATAGTTGTAGGCTCAACGATGCCACAGCGAATAATAATGGTAGGTTCGTCAGTGAAGGGGTCGAGAACAGCAGTGCTGTCGTCTGGCATCAAAATCATGTCTGATTCGTTGATACCCTTCCAGCCAGCGATAGATGATCCGTCGAACATTTTGCCTTCAACGAAAAAGTCGCCGCCGACTTCACCAGTGGGTATAGATACGTGCTGCTCTTTACCTTTGGTATCAGTAAAGCGCATATCAACCCAGCGAGCGCCACTTTCTTTAATAAGATTCAAAGTCTTCTCAGACATGTATTCCTCCAATATGGAATGTGCATTTTAAGTTGTGCTTTCTAATTCGAAGCCTTTCAAAGAATCCCTTCAAAAAATTCTTACAAAACTGCCTGAGCAATTCTCAACAGACTTTTACAGGTTAGGATTCTGCAATAGTCGTGCCAATAGGCCTGTCACTGCGCAGATCAAGCTGTGCTATCCCGAGCCAGCGTCAGACCTACTATACCGATCAACGGTTGGCAGCCAACAACCCACATCACCCAACTGCAGAGCACCGTTATGGTGCAACAAAAAGCCGGACGCACCATTTAGGTGCTTAAAATCAAGATTTTATTGATGCCTGTTGCCGAACCGCAGCAGTATAATGCTTTTGAGGGGTTTTTCTGCCATTCTTTCTAGCCTATTCAGCAACAATATCTATTCAGGAACCCAATAATGGCGAGCATTGAGACAATATCCCAGCCACAGGCCCAGGACATTATCCTCGACATCCGTCACCCAGATGAAACTGAGCAGCGGCCATTAATATGGCCGACCAATCAAATCGTCTGCCTGCCATTCTTCCTGATCAAGAAGCAGCTCGACGAACTCGACAGGCAACAGTCCTACCTGCTGTATTGCGAAAAAGGCATTATGAGTCGCCTCCATGCTGACGCGATGCAAAAAAACGGTTTTGCAAAGATTGCCGTTTTTGTTCCCTAGTTTTTTGTCTCCGACACATCCAGAACAAGAAATAAGTAATCAAAACAAAGTTATATGTGTTCTATTTCGCATTATTTGAGTTGATTAGTCGCCATTGTCACTGAGAAGCGACTATATTTAGATCTTAGCCTGAGTTTTGTCCAACCGAAATCAGCCGCAGGATGCAGCCGATGATGAGCACTGAAAATTTGCTCGGGGAATTCAAGGAAGCAGAGCACTCCACTCCCCGCTCGCTCAACGGCTCGATACAGGTCGAGCTGGAAAGGCACGTTTCCAAAAACCTCAGCTCAGGCCTGGTCATCTCAATGATCGGCGCCATTTTCCTGCTTGTTTTGGCAAGTGGTCAAAACCCAGCTGCCTGGAACTGGAACTGGAACTGGAGCGATACCTGGCTAACCGCTGTCGCCCTAGCGAGCCTGACAACCTGGCTCTGGTCAGTGCGCATCAGCCGCGACAGCATACCCAGCAACCGCCAAACACGCGTTCTTATCACCACCTCATCGCTTATTTTTGCTGCCCTATACGGTGCCGCAGCAGTGATTTTTATCACCCCCGACTTTATAGAAAAATCGGTCTTCGCGGCTATCACCCTGATTGCGCTGACCTATGCTTGGCCACTGACTCATGCACTACTGCCTATCTTTCGCCATCTCTTCCTGAGCTTGATTTTTGCACCACTGTTTATTGCGCTGTTGAGCTATCAACCCACTATAAGCCCGGGGTTTTTCGTCCTTGTGGCACTGACTTATTTTATCCTCAATCGCAACCAGCTCAGTCAGCGCCGCGCCTTCAGTTGGGCGACTGGCAATATGATCAAAGCCAATGAGCACTCAGATGTGGTGGTCGCCACCAGTCAAAAGATTACCAGCCTGATTGAGCAAACACCCCTCGGGTTTATTGAATGGAATCAAGAGCGAGAAATAATTGGCTGGAATCCAGCGGCCACGACCATATTTGGTTATGCCAAAGAAGAAGTGCTGGGCCGCACAACAGAGTTTCTATTTGATAAAAAGAAAAGCTTTTTGCTGCAGCAGGTGGAAAACGATCTCTTTCTCTTTGGTAAGGACTTTACAGGCACCGCGGAAAATATCACTCGTGATGGCACCATGATTATCTGCGAGTGGAATGACACGCCACTATTTGATGAAGCGATGAATGTGGTCGGCGCAGCGTCCTTTGTTGAAGATGTCACTGACCGGGTTAATCTCGAAACACGCATCAAACAGCAGGCCTATTTTGATCCCTTAACCGGCCTGCCCAATCGCCATCGCTTGATGGAAGAATTAAATCGCGTTGTCGCTCTGGCACAGCGCAGTCAAAATTACTGCTCGCTACTATTTATTGATCTCGATCACTTTAAAGAGATTAACGATACTCGCGGCCATCACTACGGCGATCTGGCACTGGCTCTATTTGCCCAGCGCCTGCGCAAGGTGATCCGCTCCGAGGAGGCCGTAGCCCGCCTCGGCGGTGACGAATTTGTCGTACTGCTGGAAAATCTCGGCACCGAAGAAGAACCCTCGCGCCTGCAGATCGCGCAGGTGGCAGAAAAAATCATTGATGCTGCGCGCGAGCCGCTGATAATCAAAGATGAAAAATTCCGCATCAGCTGCAGTATAGGCATTGTGCTATTTAACGATGGCAGCTCTGATAGTAAGGCGATTCTGCAGCAAGCAGATAAAGCGCTCTACACCATCAAGCGAGAAGGCAAATCGAACTATTATTTCCACAACCAGAAACTGCCCTCCGAGATGCAAACTCAGGCGATCCTGCTGGAACAGCTCCGCGACAAAACCAACAATCAATCGTTTTTGCCCTATTACCAACCTATTCTGGATACCAAAACCAATCTGATTAGCGGTTTGCAAATATTTTTGCGCTGGAAAAATCCGGACAATGAATTGATCGCCGCCAATGAAATTATCGCGCTGCTCGAGTCCGGCTCGATGATCGTGGATATTTCTCTAACACTCCTCGATCAGATCTTTAATCAGGTCGATCTTTGGCGTAATCAGGATTTATGGCGCGAGGATCAGCAGATCTACTTCACCCTCAGTTTGCGCGAACTGGAGCACCCGTCGTTTACTCTGAGCGTTGAAGCACTGTTGGCCAAATACTCCATCAAAGCAGATACGCTGGTGTTTACAGTTCACACAGAAACCCTGCCGAAAATACATAACCCTCTAACCCTGCAACTGAACAGCCTCAGGGCCCTGGGTATTCGCTTTGTTGTCGACAACGTCGGCTATCAGACTCTGCCGATTCAGAAGTTGCGGGAATTCGACGTGGATACGATTCGCATCTCCCATAAGTTAATGGCCGAGTGTCCCTACATGGAAAGTTCTTGGAATTTGGTTAAAGGACTGGTCGAGCTGACCAAATCCGTGGGCTTAAAGTGCATCGCCCCCTGTGTTGAAGAGGCCGAAATACATCATCTTTTACTCGATACAGGTTGCCTGTTATTGCAGGGAAACCTGATCGCACCCCCTTCACCAGCCACCGCAATCACCAGAATGTTGATCGAACGCAACAGTATCAGCAGCGAAGAATCTACCGCCTAGTGAAATGATCCGTAGCAGTTTCTGTCAATTAGCCTATAATCGCGGCTTTTTGCGCCTACTGGTATCTCTCATGTCCATCGAAAACCTGCGGAACATTGCAATCATTGCCCACGTTGACCACGGTAAAACAACACTGGTCGACAAACTTCTCAGCCAATCCGGCACTCTCGATCGTAAAGATGTGGGTTCCGAGCGCCTTATGGACTCCAACGATCAGGAGAAAGAGCGCGGAATTACGATTCTGGCGAAGAACACTGCGATCAACTGGAATGACTACCGCATCAATATTGTAGACACCCCAGGTCACGCCGACTTCGGTGGTGAAGTAGAGCGCGTTCTGTCTATGGTCGACTCAGTATTGCTGCTGGTTGATGCCGTAGACGGTCCAATGCCACAGACACGCTTTGTAACTTCCAAAGCATTCGAGCAGGGCTTGCGCCCGATCGTTGTTATCAACAAGGTTGACCGTCCCGGCGCTCGTCCAGACTGGGTTATGGATCAGGTCTTTGACCTCTTCGACAACCTCGGCGCCACTGATGAGCAGCTCGACTTCCCAGTTATCTATGCTTCGGCATTGAACGGTATTGCCGGTCTCGATGTGGACGACATGGCCGAAGACATGACCCCGCTCTACGAAATGATCGTCAAGGACGTACCTGCACCTAAGGTAGACGTTGACGGCCCATTCCAGATGCAGATATCAGCACTGGCCTATGACAGCTATGTTGGCGTTATCGGTGTTGGTCGAATTACTCGTGGCAAACTCAAGCCAGGACAGCAGGTTATTGTTAAGTCTGCCGACGGCAAAGAGCGTAAAGGTAAGGTCCTCAATGTTAAAGGTTACCTCGGACTCGAGCAGATCGAGACCGAATTGGCCGGCGCTGGCGATATCGTCTGCATCAATGGTATTGATGGTTTGAGCATCTCCGACACTCTCTGCGATCCAGAGAATATTGAAGCATTGCCACCATTGAGCGTTGATGAGCCCACTGTGAGCATGACCTTTATTGTTAACGATTCACCTTTTGCCGGACTCGAAGGCAAGTATGTGACCACGCGAAATATTAAAGACCGTCTCGCACAAGAACTGATTCACAACGTGGCACTGCGCGTTTCTCCTGGCGACACCCCAGACAAGTTTATTGTCTCTGGTCGCGGCGAGCTTCACCTGTCGGTACTGATTGAAACCATGCGTCGCGAAGGCTTCGAGATGGGCGTATCGCGCCCGGAAGTGGTACAGCGAATTGTCGACGGCAAGGTTCACGAGCCATTTGAGCAGGTTGTAATCGACGTTGAAGAACAGCACCAGGGTTCAGTAATGGAAGAACTCGGCATGCGTAAAGCCGAACTGACCAATATGGAACCTGACGGCAAAGGCCGTGTGCGACTGGAGTTTTCTATGCCGTCTCGCGGACTGATTGGCTTCCGTGGCGCCTTCCTGACCCTGACTTCAGGCTCAGGCATTATGACCAGCATCTTTGATCACTACGGCCCAGCAAAAGAGGGCGAAGCCCACTCGCGCAAAAACGGCGCACTGATCAGTATGGTCAAGGGTAAAACTGCTGCCTATGCACTATTCAACATTCAGGCTCGCGGTCGTCTATTCTTAGGCCATGCGATTGATATTTACGAAGGTCAGATAGTCGGCATTCACTCTCGCGGCAATGATTTGGTCGTCAACCCGATTAAAGGCAAGCAGCTGACTAACGTTCGCGCCTCGGGAACAGACGAAGCACTGACACTAGTGCCACCGATCAAGCACACGCTAGAGCAAGCACTGGAGTTTATTGAAGACGACGAGCTGGTAGAAGTCACTCCAGTGAGCATTCGTCTGCGCAAGAAGCGACTGACTGAAAATGAACGCAAGCGTGGACCTAAGTAATCACAAGCGCTGAGTAATCTGTTTGAAATTGGCGGGCCAGGATGGCCCGCCAATTTGATGCTACATTTACTACCAATGGATGGTGGGAAGCTTATGAAGGAACTCGACAGCACAGACTCTATACCTAGGGGATTTCTCTCCTTCTCCCTGGTCAGCCAGGAAATTATCTCAGTACTCTTTGCCTTCTACTCCTACTATCAAGGAGACATGGACCTGGCTACATTTTATCTGGCCATGGCGGCGCTATTATTAGTCGGTCTCGGGATTCACTCGATCTTTGATCGCCCCCGCACCGCGCGCCTAGTTCTGGCCATGGTTTTAATCGGCGGCTACTTTTACCTGCTGTCTGGAGCATCCGACGGCTCTTCATTACTCTGGTGTCTGACCATTATCCCGGTATTGGTTGGCTGCTTCGGTTACCGCCACAGCGTTTTTATACTCGGCGCCGTGCTCGTCGGATCCGCATGGCTGTTTTACGGGCCACCGATATTTATCCTGATGCCCGCGTACAGTGACGTGACCCTAGTGCGCTTTTTGTCCTCCTTTGCGGTGCTATCGGTATTTGCCATCGCCATGGACAACTCACATTCCCGCAGCCTCAATCGCTATAAAGACCTGTCCCGTCGCGTCGATCAAATTGCCCATCAGGATCAGCTCACCAAGCTGCCCAATCGTCACGATATGGAACAGCGACTGGAGAAGAAGTATCAACAGTACCGCCTTGTAAATCAGCCTTTCTCGATACTGCTGGCCGATCTCGATAACTTTAAATTTATCAATGATCGCTACGGCCACGATGTCGGCGACGAAGTGCTCCATGCTATCGGCGCCCTGCTCAGCGAACCGCTGCGAGGTGAAGACGTGGTAGCGCGTTGGGGTGGCAATGAATTTATGGTGTTGCTGCCAACAGCCAATTCAGAAGCGGCCGTGAATATCGCCGAACGGCTGCGAGCTCAGGCCGGCAAACTGGCCATGGACGCCCAGGGCGACCAACTGCGAATTTCTCTCAGTGTAGGTGTTGCATCAATTGATAAGTGCACTGGCATCGACGACCTGATATCCACCGCAGAAAACGGCCTCTATCAGGCAAAACATATGGGTCGCGATATGGTGATTGTGGGCTAGATTTACGCTGCGTCTTAGTCCTTACCGTAACGGAAGCAGCCTCTAGTGTGATCATTCACCACCCCCACCGCCTGCAAAAAGGCATAACAGATGGTTGTGCCAAAGAACTTAAAGCCGCGCTTTTTCATCTCTTTGCTGATCCTGTCAGACAGCTCAGTGGATGCTGGGATCTCGCCTAGAGATGTCCAGTGATTAACGATTGGAATGTTATCCACAAAGCCCCAGAGATAATTGCTAAAACTCCCATATTCATTCTGTAGATCAATAAAGTGCTGTGCATTTGTAATGGTACTGGCAACCTTGAGTCGGTTGCGAACAATGCCCGGGTCTTGCAACAGTCGCTCTACATCAGAGTCATCAAATGCCGCGACTCTCTGCACATCAAAATGGGCAAATGCCTTGCGATAGGTTTCCCGCTTGCGCAAAACCGTTATCCAAGAGAGTCCAGCTTGGGCACCCTCGAGCACCACAAACTCAAACAGGGTCTGGTCATCGCGGCAGGGCACTCCCCATTCGCGGTCATGATACTGCTGATAGAGCGGATCATCGCCGCACCAGGTACAGCGAATATTCTCAGTCATTTTTATGTCCTCAAGGCATTCTTCTAGTCGGCCGTATATCGGCAAGCGGATATTTATCCTGCCGATAATCGACTATGCTAAGCATCAGGTTAAATGAAACTCCTGACGAGGTGATATTAGTTCAATGATCAAACGCTTTCCGGATATTAGGCCTTATAAAACACAATTTATAGCAGTCACACCACCTCATCAACTCTATGTAGAAGAGTCAGGCAATCCCGATGGTATTCCGGTGCTGTTTATTCACGGTGGCCCCGGCGGCGGCACCTCTGTAACCGATCGCTGCTTCTTTGATCCGGAAAAATACCGCATTATATTGTTTGACCAGCGCGGTGCCGGTCGCTCTACACCCCATGCATTGCTCGACAACAACAATACTGCAGCACTGATCGAGGATATTGAAACCATTCGCGCGACGTTGGATGTGGAGCACTGGGTTGTCTTCGGTGGCTCTTGGGGTTCCACCCTCGGATTGCTCTATGCACAGCAGTACCCGCAACTGGTCATGGGATTGATTCTGCGCGGAATCTTTCTATGTCGCGATGAAGATATCAACTGGTTCTATCAGGATGGTGCCGGACGGATCTTCCCCGAGTACTGGCAGCAATACACACAGGTGATACCAGAGAGTGAACGCGGCGATATGGTCGCAGCCTTTTACCGTCGTCTCACTGGCGACAATGACTTTAAGCGCATGGCTGCGGCTAAGGCCTGGTCCATCTGGGAGGGACGCTGTGCCACGCTGCACAGTAACAATGAAGTGGTCGATCGCTTTGCCAACCCCCATATGGCTATCGCCATGGCGCGCATTGAAGCCCACTACTTTATCAACAAGGCCTTTATAGAGCCCAATCAAATTATCAATAACGCCCATCTGCTCAAGGATATTCCAGGCACCATTGTTCACGGTCGCTACGATATGATCTGCCCTGTTAATCAAGCCGTTGCACTCAGTGAAGCTTGGCCCAGCGCAAAGTTGGACATTATTGGCGATGCTGGCCACTCCTCTTCCGAGCGCGGCACCACCGACGCTCTAGTGCGCGCAACTAACAGGCTCGCCTATCACCTCGAAACTAAGGCTTAGGGTTCACCATGATTGGATTAATTCAGCGTGTCAGTCACGCCAGTGTGCGCGTTGACAACCAAGTCTGTGGCGAAATCGACAAGGGTATTTTATTGCTCCTGGCGGTAGAGCCTAAGGATCAGGAAAGCCACGCCGAACGCCTGCTCGAGAAGGTGCTTAACTATCGGGTGTTTTCAGATTCGGAGGGCAAGATGAACCTCTCGCTGCGGGATATTCAGGGGGGCTTACTGGTGGTCTCGCAATTTACTCTGGCGGCGAATACCAAAAAGGGTCTGCGCCCGAGCTTCACCTCGGCGGCAGCCCCGGCTCATGCCGAGGCGCTCTACAACCTCTTTGCCTCTAGTGCCAAAGCAATTCACGACAAAACTCAATACGGTATTTTTGGCGCCGATATGCAGGTCTCTCTGTGTAACGATGGCCCTGTAACCTTTTCACTGCAGGTTTAACCGGCAGTCAATACACTACTGACTTGCCCTTTGATTTTCCTTTTGATTTTCCTTTTGGCTTTCCTTTTGGCTTTCCTTTAGCGCCTCCACAAGGCGCAGATGAAAACCCTCAAAACCCCCATTGCTCATTACCACCACATGGGATTTTTTGGCGCTTCCGTGAATCTGCTCTAAGGTGCTGACCAACAGCTGATCAATTTCGTCACAAACCATGGCAGGCACAGTGCATGAAGATGCCACCGCTTGCAGATCCCAGTTAACCGCTGGCCCTTTGTACCAAAGCGCAGAATCCGCCGCGGCCACAGCATCACTTAAAGCGGCCTTATGCATACCCAGCTTCATGGTCGCCGAGCGCGGCTCAACAATCGCAATCACCTGCTCAGTGCCCACTTTTGCCCGCAGTCCTTGGACAGTGCTGATAATCGCGGTGGGATGATGGGCAAAATCGTCATAGACAGTGACTCGATCATCCTCGTAGATCACCTCCATACGCCGTTTAACGCCGACAAACTGACTCAGCGCCTCACAGGCGGTCTCCAGACTAACGCCCACTGTGGAGGCTGCCATCACCGCTGCAATAGCGTTGAGCACATTGTGCCGACCACTGTGCTGCCAACTGATCGTTGCCGACTGATCATTCTGATCAATAATTTCAAACTGCGAACCATCGTCGGCCAATAATTTATAGCGCCAGCCTTTAAAGCCTGACCCAGCTGCGTCAAAAGTCTGTATCTGACTCCAGCAGCCCTGATCAACCACCTGTTGCAAGCTGCTGTCATCATGGGGATAGATAAGATGGCCAGTGCTGGGCAAGGTGCGCACCAGATGATGGAACTGACGCTGAATCGCCGCCAAGTCATCAAAGATATCCCCGTGATCAAACTCGAGGTTGTTCATCACTAGGCTGTTGCTGTGGTAGTGGACAAACTTCGAGCGCTTATCAAAAAAGGCACTGTCGTACTCATCGGCTTCCACCACAAAGTAACCGCCGCTGCCTGCACTCAAACGTGCCGAGAGACCAAAATCCAGTGGCACGCCGCCGATCAAAAAGCCGGGATTCAATCCTGCCTTCTGCAAAATCACAGCGACCATACTGCTGGTAGTGGTCTTGCCGTGAGTGCCGGAAACCGAAATTACATACTGGTCTCGAAGAACATTCTCCCCCAACCATTGAGGCCCAGAAGTATAGGCAAGGCCATTGTCGAGCATATATTCGACACAGGGATTACCCCGAGACATGGCGTTACCGACAATAATCAGATCGGGCGTCGGCTGCAGCTGCTGGGGATCAAAGCCTTCGATCAGCTCAATTCCCGCCAGCTCTAACTGGGTGCTCATGGGCGGATAAACATTGGCATCGCTGCCGGATACCTGATGACCAAGCTGCTTGGCCAACTGTGCTAGGCTACCCATAAAGGTGCCGCAGATACCGAGAATATGAATATGCATGAGTTTCCCTTTTCCCCTCGCCAAATATTTTTTCACTGGGGCGATTATGGCATTAGGCTAAAAAAATTCCTAAAAGTACCCGCTTTAGTCTAAAAATTAACCTATCGATCAATGAACAGCCTCTTTGAGGAGCAAACCCTTGCTGACAAATCTTCCTGCAACCCTAGCTCTCGGACTTGTTGTCACGCTTTGTGGATGCGGCGGCGGGGGCGGCGGACAAAAACCCGCGAACACAGGCATCACTATTCCCCCTCCAACAAGTAATCAGGACAACAGCAAGCCGCCCTGGAATAGCTTTGCAGATCAGATTCAAGACCCCAGCAATCTAGCCGATCTCGCCACTCAGTTTGAAACCGATGAATACGACGCCATGGGTGCCCTAGCAATGATCAACGCATCCAGTGCCTATGCTCGCGGTGCCACAGGTGCAGGAGTAGCGGTTGGCGTGATCGACTCAGGTGTCTATGAAGAGCATATTGAATTTGCTCAGGGCAGCGGCGATAAAGTCGAGTACGCAGGCAGTGACTACAGCAGCGGCAATCCAAGAAGCGACGATGCCATTGGCCACGGCACTCTGGTCGCCGGGGTTATCGCCGCCAACAGAGATCGGTCTGATCTCAGTAGCGATTACAATATGCATGGCGTGGCATTTGACGCCAGTATCTTGGCCTATGAGATACCCCTGGGCTCCGGAAGCGGCCCCTATGACCCTCTGGACGTCGAGCAGATCAATTTTTCCGATGACAACTACTTCGCCAATCGCTTCACTACCATGGCCGATCAGGTGGATATCATCAATCTGAGCTTTGGCTTTTCAGGGGTGATCACCTCTTATACAGCCGCTCAGGTTGAATCGGCATTTGGTCTCACCATTGATGCTCTGGCACAGCAAAATAAACCCCGTAGCCAGCGCTCGATCTTTGTCTTTTCTGCAGGCAATGCCTGGAATGATATAGATGATCAGGGCAATACTGTCGACGCCGATTCGCCGGAACTTCTGCCCGGGCTGCCCTACCTGTTTCCCGAATTAAAAGATCATATGCTGGCAGTGGCCGCCGTCGACGACAGCGGTGAAATTGCCTTTTACTCGAACCGCTGCGGTGTAGCTGCGGACTACTGCCTTGTCGCACCTGGCGGCGGTGACGGCAATGGCAACGGCAGTGTGGAAACCCATGAGCGAATCTGGGGGCCTACCCCACCTATATCTGAAGCCGAAGTCGGCGCTCACTATTATGGTGGTGCTATAGGCACCTCCTTTGCCGCCCCAGTGGTCAGTGGCTCTCTGGCATTGTTAAAGCAGATGTTCCCCACTGTCGGCAATCACGAGCTGGTCGCACGCCTGCTGACTACTGCCAACAAGACAGGTATCTATAGCGACAGCAGTATTTATGGCCAGGGTTTATTGGATCTAGATGCTGCTACTCGTCCTGTGGGCGCGCTGGGCGTTGCCAGCGGCAATACCTTAAATAGCGGCCTAAGTGATATAGGCGCAAGCACCATCAGCGTCTCCGGCGCGGGTCTCGGCAACAGTTTGGTCAGTGCTCTGCAAGGCCACAATATGGCGTTCTTTGATCAACAGGGGTTTCCCTTTTTACGGGACGCCAGCCAGCTAGTCCAGCAGTCTCAACCCCTATCAGCGGCCAGTCGTTTGCAACATCATGAGCAGCAACTCAGCAGCGGTGGACGCTTGCAGCTGGGTAAAAGCAGTAATCTAATTGATAATCAGGGCTCCCGTTTACAGCCCGACTACCTGGCCCTGCAGTTTGGCTCTTCACCAGGCACTCAACCAAACGACCGAACAAACGACCAAAACACTATAGATCGCTTTATGGGTATCAATGCCAACCCCGGCTGGTTTTTTGGTGTCTATGCCGATGCCTTTGTCACGCCAGACCTTAACAGTGACGACAGCAGTTTTGCAGCTCCCTGGCTGAACTTTGCCCGCAACGGTTGGAGCAGTGGTGGGTCTGTGGATTTAGGACTGGGTAAATTGCGCATCGGTATGTTTGAAGGCTCTAACGTTAACAGCTCTGCAGTCGACGACCTTTTCGCAGGCCCCAACGACCACAATAGCCATGGCAGCCTGCTGGAATACGCCCTCTGGTCGCCGACTTTTAGTCTCAATGTCCAGCGCGGCTTTATTAGCGAAGACGACAGCTTGCTTGGCGCCACATTGGGGCAAAGCCTTGGACAGCTAAAAGACAGCGCCACAGAATTTTTTGGTCTCAATGGCCATGTGCAATTCAGCGCCAAATGGCAGGGAATCTTCGCAGTGTATTCTGGCACCACCGAGAGTGGACTCACCGAAGGCGGCCTATTTAATCTGGATAAATCCCTCAACAGCAATGCCTGGACTCTGGGCCTAAACAGCTCACCAAACTGGCAGACAGATGACCGCCTAACCATTAGCCTGCACCAACCCCTGCGTATTCAGAGCGGCAAAGGCAGTCTGCAGCTGGCCACTGGCCGCACCATTGATCGCCAAGTCACCTACGAAACAGTCAGCTTCGACCTGCAGCCTCAGGGCCGCGAACAACAGCTTGAACTGCTCTATCAGTTTAAATGGGGGAAAATTAGCACAGCGATGCGCGCTGAATATCACATGCAGCCTGACCACAATCCTCTTAACCGAAGTTATGGCGTAATCGAATTTTCACTATTTAAGGCCTTCACGGACTAGTTGTCGCTTCCTGACGGCGCGGTAAACCTTTACCATAGCGCCTCCACAAAGGACTACAGGGAAGAGAGAGTTACATGGCCAAAAGAAATGCGTTTTATGCACAATCTGGAGGCGTCACTTCGGTGATTAATGCCTCTGCCGCCGGCGTTATTGAAGCCTGTCGCGCCAACAAGGACAAGATCGGCACCCTTTACGCTGGTCAAAATGGCATCCTTGGTGCACTCCACGAAAATCTTATCGACACCAGCAAAGAAACCCCCACCGCCGTGGCTTCCCTGAAGCACACCCCCGGTGGCGCTTTTGGTTCCTGTCGCTACAAAATGCGTGACCACAATGAAGACAGCTCCGAATATGAGCGCCTGGTGGAAGTCTTTAAAGCGCACAACATTGGCTACTTCTTTTACAACGGCGGCGGAGACTCAGCGGATACTTGCCTCAAGGTGTCGCAGATCGCTGCACGCATGAACTACCCCCTGCAAGCAATCCACATCCCCAAAACTATAGACAACGATCTGCCCCTCACCGACTGCTCTCCCGGGTTTGGTTCCGTGGCCAAATACGTTGCCGTCTCCACCAAAGAGGCGAGTCTCGATATCGCCTCCATGTGCGCCTCCTCAACCAAGATATTTATTCTTGAAGTCATGGGCCGTCATGCTGGTTGGATTGCTGCTTCTGGTGGCTTGGCCGCAGAAGAAGCTGGTGACCCACCGCATATTATTATATTCCCTGAAATTCCTTTTTCCCGGGACGAGTTTATTGCCAAGGTAGATGCCACTGTAAAAGACAAAGGTTACTGTGTAGTTGTCGCATCAGAGGGCGCTAAATACGCTGATGGCGCGCTCATTTCTGGGTCATTGCACAAAGATGCTTTCGGACACCAGCAGCTTGGCGGTGTCGCCCAGACATTAGCCAGCATGGTTAAAAACAGTCTCGGCCATAAATATCACTATGCCCTAGCTGATTATCTACAGCGCTCGGCACGGCACATCGCGTCGAAAACAGACGTAGAACAGGCCTATGCCGTGGGTCATGGTGCTGTTGAAAAAGCCCTCGAAGGCAAGGGCGGAATTATGGTCACTATCGAGCGTGGAACGGGCAAAAAATACAGCTGGTCACTGGGTGAAGCACCCCTCAGCAAGATCGCCAATGTAGAGAAGAAAATGCCGCGCTCGTTTATCACCAAAGATGGTTTTGGTATCACCGAAAAGGCCCGTGAGTATTTTCAGCCACTGATTCAGGGCGAGGATTATCCGCCCTATAAGAATGGCATTCCGCAGTATGCGAAGCTGAAGAATAGTCTGGTTGAGAAGAAACTCGAAGAAGGCTTTAAAGGCTAGAGCTAGAGTCTAAACTGCGCGCCGCAAGGGCTCACCCTGCACAAACGCGCGCAGATTCTCAACTGTCTGATCCACCAATCTCTGCCTTGACTGCCGTGCCACCCAAGCGCAGTGAGGAGTCACTATCAGATTGGGAATGCTCTCGTCGAGGAGCAGATTACCCTCCCGTGGCGGCTCATTGGTCAGCACGTCAATACCCGCTCCGGCAATAGCGCCTTCCACCAACGCCTGTTTAAGCGCCGCTTCATTGACCATGCCACCCCGCGCAGTATTGATCAAAATTGCCGAAGGTTTCATCAAGGCCAATTCAGCTTCACCGATCAGGTTGGTGGTTTCGGCGGTCAAAGGACAATGCAGACTGACAATATCGGCTCGACCTAAAAACGCCTTAAAGTCGACACGCTGCTGATCTGCATATTCTCGTCCCGGCAGTGCCGCATATATCACCTCGAGCCCAAAAGCCTCAGCCACTTTCGCCACGCCGCGGCCCAATTCACCGGCGCCAACTATACCCAGCACCTTGCCCTGCAACTCTTCCACAGGGAAATCCAGCAGACAAAACAGCGAACTGTTCTGCCAGGTGCCATCCACTGCTGCATGCTGATAATCAGCGAGCTTGGTGGTGAGCGCCAGAATCAGCGCCCAGACATGTTGCACCACCGAACCAGTGCCATATTTCACCGCATTGCACACAGCCACCTGATGTTTGGCGGCAGCCTGCAGGTCAACCGCATTGGTTCCGGTAGCCATAATCGAAATCATTTTTAAACGCGGTGTCTGGGACAGGCTCAAAGCATTGATCTGCGCCTTATTGGTCAAGACAATATCCGCATCCACAATGCGCTCACAGACTTCGCGGTCAGAGGTCTCAGGATAAATCGTCCATTCCACCGGCAGAGCCAGAAGGGCGCTGAGGTCGAGATCGTCGGGGCCGAGACTGTCGCAATCGAGGAGCACTGCTTTCATGGTCTGTTCGCTATTTTAAGAGTGGTGTAGAAGGGCGGTCTTGAGTGAGTCTATTCTAGCGCTGCTACCCCTGAAGATCATCAGCCAATCGCTCGGGACTGATCCTGAGGGGCTAAGCCCCCCAAAACTTGCGCATCTCCACATAGAGAAACGAGGCCGTCCAAGTAATCAGCACCAGTCCGGTCAGGGACTCCGTGCCGGTGAGGTAGCGAATATCTCCCACCGGGGCAATATCGCCAAAACCAAGAGTGGTAAAAGTGGTGAAAGAAAAATACACGCAATCCATCAGACTGCCCGAAAAAGCACCGCTCAGCTCGCCCCAACCCTCAGCGTGATGCATCAGATAATAGACCGCTGCAAACAGCCAGATCTCAATAACATGAGCCACCAGTGCGCCCAGCACACCGAGCACAATGCGAAAGCGATGGCGCATGGTTAACTTCGGCATCAGGTTGGTCAGCTGAAACAGAATTTCATAGTGAATCACCACCGCAATGGCGACCACAGTACTGACAACTAATACAATTGTGATCATCTAGTTTTATCTCCGTCCTTGAATCCACTGCAGCAACTGTTTTGGCCTAGCTTAACTTTAGACCAGAGCAGCGAGTTCCATCATTGAGTATTAACAGCATCGAGCCTTCACCACCAGCGAGTTAATCCCCCTCTACGCTATGATATTAGCCGCCAACATCGCATAATACGCGCCATCTGATGACCACTGCCCTAGGACGATAACAATCATGTCTGCAACATTGCTTAATCTCTATCAAAATACCGTTCTGCGCCATCCTCTGAGCGCTATTTTCGCCGTATTGCTGTTGACTGTGGCCATGGCTTTTGGTCTGCCCAACTTCAAACTCGACGCCTCTGCCGATTCCCTGACTCTGGAACATGACGACGACCTGAATTATTTCCGCGAAGTGGTGCAGCGCTATGGCAGCGACAATTTCCTGATCGTGACGTTTTCGCCAAAAGAAGGCGATCTGTTTGACGACGAAAATCTGCAATTGCTGTCTTCTCTACGGGGCGAACTGGCGGCGATTGAAGGTGTCGAGAGTATGCTCTCGCTGCTCGATGTGCCCCTGCTCTACAGCCCCAAGATCGGTGTTGCCGACCTAAAAAACGAACTCAACACATTGCTCTCCCCCGGCGTTGATCGCCAGCTTGCCCGAGAGGAATTTCTCAATAGCCCAATCTATAAAAACCTAATTTTAAGTGCCGATGGCCAGACCACAGGCATGCTCGCAACCCTGGCCCTGGATCAAAAATATCTCGATCTGGTGAGCGCCCGTGATGCCCTGCGCTTAATCAAATCCAATCAAGACCTAACCGCCGAACAGCAAATCGAACTGGATCGCGTCAGTCTAGAATTCCTCGACTACCGCACCGCCAAAGCCACCCAGTCTCACCAGCTGGTCGCTGATGTGCGCAATCTGATGAACGGCTACCGTGACCGCGCCACCATTTTCCTCGGCGGCCCCGATATGATCACCGCGGATATGGTCGACTTTATCAAAAGTGATTTGGCCACCTTCGGCATTGGTATTTTGATCTTTGTGATTGTCACCTTGGCAGTGATTTTCCGTCAGCTGCGCTGGGTGGTTCTGCCCCTCAGCACCTGCGCCATCTGTCTGATTATTATTCTCGGCTTTTTAAGCTGGATCGACTGGCGCCTCACGGTTATCTCATCCAACTTTGTCGCGCTGTTATTGATTATTACCCTGGCCCTGACCATGCATCTAATAGTGCGCTATCGGGAACTGCATCGGGATCAGCCCGACGCCAGCCAAGAACAGTTGGTCACTGCCACTGTCACCTCCATGGCCAAGCCCTGCCTCTACACAGTGCTTACCACCATGGTCGCCTTCCTGTCTTTGGTGGTCAGTAATATTCGGCCTGTAATCGACTTTGGCTGGATGATGACTATGGGTATTTCACTGGCTCTGGTGATCGCCTTTATTATTATCCCCGCCGGCATGATGCTTCTGGGCAAGGGCAAAAACAGTGGCGGCAACGATAACTCTGCCGCAGTCACTGCCGTGTTTTCCAACTTTACCGAACGTCACGGCGGCGCAGTTCTGCTCATTGCCCTGGGCCTCGGCGTGCTCTCCGTGGTCGGCATTACCCGCCTGGAAGTGGAAAATCGCTTTATCGATTATTTCCGCAGCAACACCGAAATCTATCAGGGCATGGAAATTATCGATGCCTCTCTGGGCGGCACAACGCCTATGGATATTATTTTGCAGGCGCCGACCTTTGCCGAGCCGGAGCAGAACGATGCCTTTGAGAGCGAATACAGTGACAATGAATATGGCGATGACGAATATAGCGACGACGCCTTTGGTGAAGATGCATTCGCCAGCGTAGAAGCGGAAACTGACGATTACGGCGACGACCCGTTTGGTGAAGATGCTTTCGGTGGCGATGCATTTGCCACAGAAGCTGACAGCAGCGACAGCAATCAGCTCAAAGACACCTACTGGTTTACCTCAACCGGTCTCGCAGATCTGGCCAAGTTGCAGGCCTATATCGAATCTCTACCCGAAGTGGGCAAGGTTAGCTCACTGGTGCAGATCTATGATGTAGCCAGCGATCTTAGCGGCCACAAGCTGAATGATTTTGAAATCGCCTTTATGCGCAAAAGCTTTGGCCCTGAAATCTACAACCAGATGGTCGCGCCCTACCTGATCGAAGATATAGACGAGACACGTATTCAGTTGCGCGCCATGGAAACCGAAGGCCTGCTGCGCCGTGCCGATCTGCTACAAAAGATCCGCGACTACGCTGTCAATGAAGTGGGTATTGCCCCTGAAGATATTCGCTTTACCGGGCTGCTGGTGCTCTACAACAATATGCTCCAGAGCCTCTACAAATCCCAGATCCTCACTTTGGGCGCGGTGTTTGTCGGTATTATGCTGATGTTTTTAGTGCTGTTCCGCTCGGCAAAAATCTCCATGATCGCCATAGTGCCGAACTTCCTAGCCGCGGGCATTGTTCTCGGCGGCATGGGCTGGACTGGCATACCCCTGGATATGATGACCATTACCATCGCCGCCATTACCGTGGGCATTGGCGTCGACCATGCGATTCACTACATCACTCGATTCCAACGTGAATTCAGTGTCGACGGCGACTATATTGCCGCCATGCACAGAGCTCATGCGAGTATTGGTCTGGCACTGTTTTACACCGCGATTACCATTATTGTTGGGTTCTCGATTCTTGCCCTATCGAACTTTATTCCCTCGATCTACTTTGGTCTGCTAACCGGTCTGGCAATGACCGCGGCGCTGCTGGGTTCTATGACCCTGCTGCCGAAACTGATACTGATTGCCAAACCGCTGGGTGCCGGACGCACTTCTTAAAAATGGATTACTGAAAACCCTATGCCACTTGTCACACTGCAAGACATCTATCTCAGCTATGGTCAGCCGCCACTGATTGACCGTATCAATCTGGTTATCGAACCCGGCGAACGCATCTGCCTGATCGGCCGAAACGGTGCCGGCAAATCGACCCTGCTAAAAATTCTTACAGGCCAGGTCACTGCCGACGAAGGTGTGCTGAAGCGCGCCGCCGGCGTCAAAATTGCCCAGCTGGAACAGTCGGTTCCCCACGACGCCACCGGTTCCGTATTTGACGTGATCGCTGAAGGTCTGGGAGAAGAGGGCAAGCTCGCAGCACGCTATCACCACCTGATTCTGCAGCTGGGTTCAGATCCCAGCGACAAGGTGATGAACGAACTGGAAGAGGTTCAGGGTGAACTAGAGCGCGTCGACGGCTGGGATATCAATCAGCGGGTCGAAGCCATAGTCACCACCATGGAGCTCAATCCTGATGTGGATATCTCCAGCCTCTCCGGTGGTTACAAGCGCCGGGTACTATTGGCCCGAGCACTGGTCTGCAAGCCCGACCTGCTGCTACTTGACGAGCCAACCAACCACCTGGATATCGACGCCATTCAATGGGTCGAGGCGTTTCTACTGAAGTGGGAGGGCGCACTGTTATTTATCAGTCACGACCGTCGCTTTATGAACAACCTGGCCACCCGCTTTGTAGAAATTGATCGCGGCCAGCTGGCAGAATTTAACTGTAACTACGCCACCTATATTCAGCGTAAGAAAGACATGCTGGAAACCGAAGATCGCCACAATGCGCTATTCGATAAACGCCTCTCTCAAGAAGAAGTGTGGATTCGTCAGGGCATTAAAGCCCGCCGCACCCGTAACGAAGGCCGAGTTCGTGCCCTGGAAGCATTGCGTGTCGAACACGCCGCCCGTCGCAAGCAGGTAGGCACCGCCAAGATGGATATTCAGCAGGCAGACAAATCTGGCAAGATCGTTGCCGAAGCCAACGACATCAGCTTCGCCTTTGATGACGGAAATGCCGTCGTTAAATCCTTCTCCACACTGATTCAGCGCGGCGACAAAGTCGGCCTGATCGGGCGAAATGGCGTCGGCAAAACCACTTTATTGAAGCTGCTACTGGGTCAATTAGAACCCCAGCAAGGCAAGATCAAAACCGGCACCAATCTCAATATTGCCTACTTTGATCAGTATCGTGCAGCCCTAGACGAAACCAAAACAGTACAGGACAATGTCTCCGGCGGCCGGGACATGCTCGAAGTTGGAGGCAAATCGCGACACGTTATCAGCTATTTACAGGATTTTCTCTTTAGCCCCGACCGTTGTCGCCAGCCCGTTAGCGCCCTTTCCGGTGGAGAGCGCAACCGACTGTTACTGGCCAAGCTGTTCACTCGACCCTCCAATATTCTGGTACTCGATGAGCCGACCAACGATCTGGATATAGACACATTGGATCTACTGGAAGAACTGCTGATCGACTACAAGGGCACGGTACTGCTAGTGAGTCACGATCGATCCTTTCTGAATAATGTAGTCACCAGCACCTTGGTCTTTGAAGGCAATGCAGTGATCAACCAATATATCGGCGGCTACGATGATTGGCTGCGCCAGCGCAAAGCCGAGCAGGCGCCCACCACGGGGAAAGCCTCAAGCAAAACCGATGCCCCAGTTAAAAAGCGCTCCTATAAAGTACAGCGCGAACTGGACAAACTGCCAGCGGAAATAGAACGCCTGGAAACTGAAATTGGCGCTATCTCTGAGCAGATGAATCAGCCCGACTTCTACCAAGCCGAGCGCTCAGTGACTGCAGCCATTGAAAAGAACCTAGCGACAGTGCAAGAGCAGCTCAATCAGTGCTACCAGCGTTGGGAAGCACTAGAAACCGAGTAGCGGGCAGAATAACCTGCGGATATTCCCGCGCGAGCATAGTCAAAAGCCGCGCGGGGCTTTAAAATCAAATGAGCTCTATATAAAACCTAAAAGACACTCTAGAGAACACACTTAGAAGACAATGCCCATGACTGAACAGCAAAAACCCTTAATACTCCTGATTCTCGACGGCTTCGGCTACAGCGATATCACAACCCACAACGCCATCAGCAACGCCGACGCGCCGGTCTGGCAGGCACTGTGGCAGGAGCGCCCCAAGACTCTGATCCACACCTCCGGCATGGAGGTGGGTCTACCAGAAGGCCAGATGGGCAATTCAGAAGTAGGGCATATGACATTGGGTGCTGGACGAGTGGTCTACCAAAACTTCACCCGCATCAACAAAGCCATTAGCGACGGTGACTTTTTCACCAACCCGGTTTACTGCGACGCCATCGACAAAGCCCAGAGCACAGGCAACGCCGTGCATATTATGGGCCTGCTCTCACCCGGCGGCGTTCATAGCCACGAAGATCATATCAACGCCATGATAGAAATGGCCGCCCAGCGCGGAGCCGACAAAATCTACCTCCACGCCTTTCTCGACGGCCGCGACTGCCCACCGCGCAGCGCCAAACCCTCACTTGAGAAAACCCAAGCACTGATCGAAAAACTCGGTGTTGGCAGAATCGCCTCAGTCTGTGGCCGTTTCTTTGCTCTCGACCGCGACAATCGCTGGGACCGAGTCGCCGAAGCCTACAACCTTGTCACCACAGGCCAGGCAGACTACAGCGCCCGCGATGCAGTCACCGCCCTCAGCGACGCTTATGCCCGCAACGAAAACGACGAATTTGTTCATGCCACCACTATTTGCGCAGAAGACGAAGCACCAGTCGCCATAGAAGATGGCGACGCCGTGATCTTTATGAACTTCCGCCCCGATCGCGCCCGTGAGATCGCCCACGCCCTAACCAATAAAGACTTCGACGGTTTCGAACGCACTGCCACACCGCAGCTCTCGACCTTCGTCCAGACCACCGAATACCAAGACAATATCGACGCCCCCTGCGCCTACCCGCCGATCCCACTGGTTAACTCCATGGGCGACTATCTGGCACAGCAAGGCAAGCGTCAGCTCAGAATCGCCGAGACAGAAAAATACGCCCACGTAACCTTCTTTTTCAGCGGTGGCCGCGAGTCACTCTATGATCTCGAAGAACGCATACTGGTGCCCTCGCCGAATATCGCCACCTACGACGACCAGCCAGAAATGAGCGCCCCAGAAGTTACCGAGAAACTGGTGGAAGCCATTGGCTCCGGCAAGTTCGACACCATTATCTGCAACTACGCCAACTGCGATCAGGTAGGCCATACAGGCAACTTTGAAGCCTCAATCAAAGCCGTAGAAGCCATCGACCTCAGTCTGGCCCAAGTGATAGCCGCAGCAGAAAAGGTCGGCGGAGAAATCTTGATTACCGCAGACCACGGCAACGTGGAAGAAATGTACGACGACGCCAACCAGCAGCCCCACACTCAGCACACTACATTGCCAGTACCGCTGGTCTACGTTGGTAAACGCACACTTACGCTTGATGGCGGAGGTTCCCTTGCTGATATAGCGCCTACCATGCTTGCACTGATGGATCTGCCACAGCCAGCTGAGATGACGGGTCGTTCGTTGATCCGCAATACTTAAATGAAGAATACCTAAATGAAAAGCACTTAATGACGAGCACTCGATGAAACTCTCCCCGGCAATCATCAGCACAGCCCTCAGCTGTGCTCTGTTGCTATTGCCCCTTCAGGCAACCGCCGCCGAGGACGAGAAGGCCAAGCTGGCCGATCTAAAGAATGCCATCAGTAGTCTTGAAAAACAGCTCAACAAGCGCGACAAGGATAAGAACAACTTAGTCGCCGAACTGAAAAGGAATGAAATCGCCGCCTCTGCTAGCAGCAAGAAAATCCGCTTACTCAACAGCCAAATTAATACCCGCAACGCCAAGCTCGCCGATCTCGGTAAACAGCAGACTGAATTAAAACTGGGCATCCAAAAACAAAATGCCGCCGTCAGCGAACAGCTCGCCACCGCTTATAAAATGGGCGCCCAAGAACCAATCAAATTACTGCTCAACCAAGAAGACCCGCAGCAGCTAGCCCGCCTCTTCAAGTACTACAACTACGTGGTCGATGCGCGCAACGAGAAAATCGCTCAATATATGGGCGACGTAGAACAGCTATCCACAGTGCACAATCAGGTCAGCGAAGAGAAACGCTCCCTGGACAGCGCCAAAGCAGAGTTAGAGAAAGATCAGCAGCAACTGCTAGCCAACAACAAACGCCGCCAAACCACATTGAAACAGCTTAACGCTTCACTCCAGAGCGACAAATCCAAACTGGATAAACTGCTCAAGCAACGCAGCGAACTCGAAGAACTGTTAAAAAATGTTCGCAGCGTAGTGAAACAAATGGCCCTAAAAACCCCTCCAGGAGGCCAGAGCTTCGCCTCACAAAAAGGGCTGCTCAGCTGGCCCCTCAAAGGTAAAGTCGCCCACAGCTTCGGCAGCAAACGCAGCGGATCCTTGAACTGGGATGGTTGGTTGATCGGTGCCAAAATCGGCGAGTCAGTAGCCGCAGTGCACGACGGCCAAGTGATCTTTTCCAACTACATGCGTGGATTTGGGCTATTAATTATTCTGAATCACGGCGATGGCTACATGAGTCTCTACGCCCACAATGAAGAGCTAATAAAAGACACAGGCGACTGGGTATTAAGCAATGAAACCATCGCCCGAGCCGGCGACACCGGAGGCTTAGATAAGCCCGCGCTGTACTTTGAAATACGCAAAAAAGGCCAGCCCGCCGACCCAAAAAAATGGCTCGGCAAACGCTAAATAAAGTCAACTCTTAACTAAGCCGCGTCAAAGGGTTCCAACTGGTAGATCATATTAAAAAAATACTACAAAGCAGCACCCCAAGCCGCCATTAGGACAGATAATCTATGTATACAAAGTACTTCATTACCACATTGGCAGCGGCCCTGATTGGCATACTGCCCTTAGCCACAGCCAATGCAGAAACCGAACCCAAAGCAACCGACCAGCAAACCACCCAAGAAGAACGCCTGCCACTTCGCGAACTGCGCCTATTTACCCAAGTGTTCGAACAGATCCGTCGTGGCTATGTAGAAGAAGTCGCCGACACCGAACTGCTTGAAAACGCCATCGCCGGACTATTACTCGAACTCGACCCCCACTCCGTCTATTTAAACCAAACCGACTATGAACAACTCCAGGAAAGCGCCACCGGCGAATACGGCGGCCTAGGACTGCGAGTAGGCTCTGAGCGAGGCATGATCAAAGTCATAGCCCCCATCGACGACAGCCCAGCCGCCAAAGCCGGCATAGAAGCCGGAGACTTTATCGTCGAAGTAGACGGCACCCCAGTGCGCGGCATGGCAGTGCAAAAAGCCATCGACAAACTGCGCGGCGAAAAAGGCACCAGCATCAAACTAACAGTATTCCGCGAAGGTGAAGACGGTCCTCTGGATATCACAGTCGTCCGCGGCACCATCCAAGTCAGCTCAGTACGCAGCCGCATCATTGAACCCGGCTATGGCTACGTCCGCGTCTCACAATTCCAAGTCAGCTCCGGTAAAGATTTCAAAAAAGAGCTGCTCTCACTAAAGGAAGAAGAACCCGCCCTAAAAGGCCTCATCATCGACCTGCGCAACAATCCCGGCGGACTAGTGCCAGCCTCAGTTGAAATCGCCGACGCCGTCCTCGACGGCGGCACAGTGGTCTACACCGAAGGCCGCCTACCCAGTGCCAACATCAGCTTCAACGCCGAAAGCGGCGATCTCTTGGAAGGCACACCCATAGTGGTACTGATAAATGGCGGCAGCGCATCAGCCTCAGAGATCGTCGCCGGAGCACTGCAAGATCATCAGCGAGCAGCGATTATTGGTACACAGAGCTTTGGTAAAGGTTCAGTGCAAACCGTCATTCCGTTGGGCGATGGCCGCGCCGTCAAACTGACTACAGCCCGCTACTTCACGCCTAATGGCCGCTCCATTCAAGCCGAGGGAATTGTGCCCGATATTATCGTCGAGCCTGCGGAGATACGTCTCTACAAAAAGCGTAAGCAAGTGCGCGAAGCGGATCTTGATGGACACTTGGAGCAGGCTGATAGTAAAAAGGAGAAAGCTAAAGATCGCGATGAAGATATCACCGACGATAATCAACTTTATGAAGCGTTGAATGTTTTGAAGGGATTTCAGCTCTTGGCTAAGAAGGCTCCAAGCGAACCAGAAACCCAAGATTAGGCTTAGATTTAGAGTCAGGCGATATTGGCTTTGCGCTTATTTGAAAGCGCACCAATAACACCACAGCAGGTGCCATAAAAAGCACCTACTGCCGCGTAGTAAAACCCTGCCTCAGCGGATGTACTCTGTCCGGACATAAGAGACAGGGTTATACCGATATAGGCGCAGACAAGCCCTGCAGTAGCACCCGCAAAGCCGAACATACAGCCCCGCTTGCTGGCGGCCAAATTTCGGATTGCATCAACATGAATATCCAAATCACTGGGCTTGATATTGAAGACCGCGGCTAAGGCTTTCTTAGATTCTAACGAACAGCCACCATCATTCTCGATTCTCTGGATTGTTCGCAGGCTAAGTCCTGACACTGATGCGAGATGATCTTGCGACCATGCGTGCTGACTGCGAAACTTTCTGACACGATCTTTATCTATCATGATATCCATTTCCATCATCTTATCTCAGTGGTTAAAGGTAGATTATCGTCTACTTAAATCCAGCTAGAGGGTTACGACATTAGTCCGTCAATGCTGTGACAGTTGAGCGCCAGTACAATTAAGATCGCACATAAAGAATCGCAATCCTATTCGCCGGAGGCAGATTCACACTCGACCCTAGCCCTGATTCCTTGGGAAGCGACCAACGGTATTGATAAGAGTCAGGTTGAAATCTATAGTTCTTTGCTAAGGATCATGTGTAGGTATCTAGACACCAAGTAAGCTATGGACAGGCAGGGAAAAAATTTCTAGCCGCAAAAAATCTCTTTCTGATTTTCCTGGCTCGCCAGACTAGATTTTCTAAGCCTTAATTTAAGAAAGCCCCTGCCCCATAAACGACCCGAAAGTAACCATAAGTCCGATGGCCTCGGACACTTATCAATTAGAATAGAGATAGGAAAAATAATGAAATACATCGCAGTTTTATTTTTGATTTTTTGCAGTCAAAGTCTGCTTTCCGAGCCCTTCGAAAGAACTCAACTTACAATAAAAACATGACATCCAGCTTCAAATAACAGGGTTAATTCTCCTAGCTATAACGGAAACACCAGAATATATTTCGACGAATCATCTGCATGGGGAACATCTAGCTGCAGAGGGGATTCTGCGGATATCTCTATCGAAGATACACATATTATATCCACTATGCTTGCGGCATTTATGGCAGATAAAACAATGAAGGTGGAGGTTGACGATGCTCTTCCTAAACTTTCTGGGGTTTGTAAAATCACTGCTGTATATATAAACAAATAAGTCATAGCAAAGATGCTACATGTATACGCCTAAAGTGAGATTATCTTTGTACAGATAGTCACTGTTTAGCCGGACAGTTACTACGAAAGATGAGAATGAAGTAATAAGACAAGCTGACCAGTTAATAATCAGAAATAGACTCGAACTTTCTAAACAGGAATTCAGATTATTCTTATGATAATCGAGTTCAAGACGCTCCTTGACCATTTTGGTATCAACATAGATCTTGTCTGTCACAAGTAATATATTTTCTACCGAGCAAATCATGATTAGCGCCAGACCCGGATATTCTCAGACTATCCGGGCCTCCCGTCAGCTCTAGCAGCCACCAGCATTGGCCCATAATAAAAAACATATATACCATAGCCCAGTACCCACAACCCACCCGCAAGACCAATCGCCCAGCTTGATCCCTCAGGGAACCACCCAGGGAAAATCACTCTTAAGAACGCACCAGCAATAATCGCAATATAGCCAACAGACATTAGCATTGGGGGTTGTAACGGCCTTCCCGTATGCCCAAGCGTCACTCGGGAGATCATAGCTAGAATCATGCCGCCCATGGCCCCGGCTGTAAAACAATGCAGAGCGGCGCTCAGGCTGGCGGTATAACCAACCGCGTATAGAGTCAGCACAATAAAGCCCAGTGGAATAAAGGCATAGGAGAGATGCAGCGACCAGAGCAGAGGCATTTTTGCGCAATGCTGACCGTTCCAGCGCAGGAAGCGCCAACCGTTGGTGATTGCGGCAATGCTGCTGACTGTTAGCAGTAGGTTGTTGGGGACTTTGTTAAAACCCAAAAAAGCGGCGGCGACCAAGAGCATAATACTGGCGATACTTACAATCTCAAGGCATTTGATCGGTGGTTTCTTCTCGACTCCTGCACCATTGGCGGTAAAGAAGGGAATTACCCGACCACCCAGAATAGCGATGATCAATACGAACATCATGATCGCGCCATGTAGCGAGACCTGTGCCATCTCGGGCTGATTAGTCACAACGCCCCAGTGGCTAACGCCATTAAGCAGAGCCAGTATCGCGAGTATCGGCACAAAGATCATATTTTGTCTTTGCTTGGCTTTAAATAACGGGTAGGCCATAGCAATAGCCGCGAAGATCAGAAACAACAGATCACCGGCCATAACTAACCTCAGGGGTAAACCTGCTCCGAAAGCTAACAGCAGGCGACCCAATAGCCAAGCAAGGGTCAGAACCAACAAAGGCCTACCTCTTAGGCCAGTAACACCGGTCCAGGTTTGTACGGCAGTGAGTAGAAAGCCAACCACAATCGACGCACCAAACCCGAATAACATTTCGTGGCCATGCCACCAAATTGGGCCACCATAGGGCTGCCAGTTAAAGGGGTTTAACCAGAAGTAGGACCACCAGGCGATGGTGATAATGGAAAATATCGTGCCGCCAAGGAATAGCGGGCGAAATGCTAAACGTAAAAGTGGCGTGATCTCGAGGGCGGTTCGGCTGTCATCAATATTTTCTGGCATGGGTAAATCCTACAATAATGAATATGTGAGTCTGACCCTAACTTTTTTGAGTGGCGACACTTCAAAACTGATCTTTGAAATCTGTATACAATTGCTTATCAGGAAATTATGTTTAATAAAAGTAAAACCGGCCATGACAGCAAGCAAGGAATGCCAACAATTAGACTAAGCGGAAGTTTCTGAGCTAATTTTGACTCGAGAATTAGAACGGAAAACTTTGAAATACGTTTTGCCAAACCAAAAAATAGTACGGAACAAACAAAACATAACCAAAAAAATGATGTGATATATGTGGTTAAAATAAAAGCAAGCTTACTAACGCCAATTCCGTTATAAATTGAATAGTTATACTTTACAATGTCCATTGATAAATATCTTATATTCCCAGGTATGATAAATGCGGTATAGAGATATGCAACGATATGAGAAAAAAACATATGAGTGTGGTCAACAATAAATCAAGTAAGAACAAGCCTAAAATATTAGAATTATTTTTTGTTGCTTTTTTAAGAATCCAACCAGTTTCTGCGACCGACAAAAAATCTGGGAGAACATTAATACCGAGTGAATCAAAAAGCATAGCTAGTATAAATAAAGGATGCTGCTTCTCGATTCCCGTTTCATAATAGTTAAAAAAATTTAAAAAGTAACCATTTGAAATTGGAATATAGTCTGGCATGCCATGTAATATGGTAAGGCGAGTAAAAAAGATATAAAACAGAAAAGTGAATATTAAGGAACTTATTGTCACGCTGGATAGGCGACGTACTGAAAATAACTGTTCCCCATAAACTGCATTATATAGCCTCAGAAATCGCCTATTAATTACTGCTCGATTTTTCCATTTTATTAGCTGTAAGTTTGTCCACCAATTCGCAGATAAATCCCTCCAAGTTGCCATCTTCCCCGAGTAGCGAATATAGCCCTCAACAACTAGACACATCGCGAGAATTGGCTCCTGTATAGACCAAAGCTGGGAGTAACTTATCATAAATTATCCTTCACAACTATGATCACTAAGAGCACGCTCGAATGGCCGTTACCTTTAGCTCTGCTGACTGCTTATAATTTGATTTTGACTCTAACGAGCTCTTAACTCCCAAATGATGCCTATGTTTTTTTGGATGGATCGAATTCATAACGTATTTATAAATCCAATTTAATCGAATAACAACAATGGGGATATTTGAAATCTCTTGTAGCACCCAGATGGCGTAAACTAACAGGATTGGTCACTTCTTGCTCAACGCCATTTCAACACCCAAATGAACCGCCCCAACATCAAAACCACTTGTCTCCGATTTTTTCCACATTAACTTTGCGCGGTACTTTTCATTAAAAGTGTACTTGCCACCAAGACCATAGCTAACCCCATCATCATCAAGACTTACAATTCGACGAAGATCTTCACTAAAACTAAATACCGGAAACGCAGGACGTTTTTGCTCGGCGTCAAAGTATGTATATCCCAATAATCCGAAGAGGCTTAGCTTGTTTGATGCAGGTTTCTCGTAAAGAATCCTTGCAGAGTATTGTTTGAACTTCACCTGTTCCGTGAAATCTGGTTGTCCAATAAAAAATATGTCCGGGTTGGTTTTTAACTCCTCCGTCACTTTCCCAAAATCGGCATAGGCTAATTCAAAGGAAATTTTGGGGTTGAGTTGATAGCCCAGTTGGAGCTCCAACATAGACGAGCTGTCATCGATGCGCTGGTTAGATTCCACCGGGAAATTTGTATCTAGAGGTGCGCTTTTATAAGAGGTGAGGATTCCACTAAGACCTAAATAGAGAGGTGATTGTTCGCTGGAAAGACTGCTGTTGCTTAAGACAAGTAATAATAGGGCGGTACTTGTTGGTAAAACGCGGTTCATGGAAATTCCTTTTCCGGTGTTATTTTGAATACAGCCCAACCGCCACAGGATCAGTGATTGGACTGCATACATTAAAGCGCAGCTTTGTATTTAGCAAAGCTGCGCTTATTTACTAAAATCTACTATCTAAGGGTAACTATCCAAGAGTTACTAATAGACACTAGTTATTACGCAGTAGCGCCATTCTGCTGCTGATGCAAATGCACATCCCGCTGAGGAAAGGGAATCGAAATACCATTGGCATCCAGTGCTTTCTTAGCCGCTTCGGTAAGGTCGAAATACACAGGCCAGTAGTCGCCACCCTTAACTCAGGGACGGCAGACAAAGTTAACGCTGCTATCGGCCAGCTCAACCACGGCAATAACCGATTCTGGATTCTCTAGTACGCGTGAATCTGCTGCGAGTACGCCTTCGAGAACTTTACGCGCTGCGTCTATATCATCCTGATAGCCAATGCCAAATACCAGATCCACACGACGGGTGTCGTTGGCAGAGTAGTTAACGATATTGTCGCCAATAATTCTGCCGTTGGGGACTATGACTTTTTTGTTGTCTGGGGTGAACAGGACGGTGGTGAAGATTTGAATGCTTTGAATTACACCTTAGGTGCCGGCGGTTTCTACAAAGTCGCCGACTTTAAAGGGGCGGAATAGCAGCAGTAGAACTCCGGCTGCGAAATTCGATAGTGAACCCTGGAGGGCTAGGCCTACGGCTAGACCGGCGGCACCGACTATGGCGACGAAGGAGGCGGTTTGGATACCCAGTTGGCCGAGGGCGGCAATACAGACAAAGATCAGTAAGGTGTAGTACACCAGACTGCCGGTAAAATGTCTGATCGCCGAATCTACGGCGTTTTTTTCCATGAGATTTTCAAGTACTACTGAGAGTCGTTTGACGACCCATTTACCTATAACAAAAATCACCAGTGCCATTAGCACTTTGACGCCATATTGGATGGTTAGCGCCTGCATTAACTCTACTTTATCTTCCATAATGATATTCTCCCTGCCCCGCTAGGGGTCGTATGTGGTGCCCTAAGGCAGCATTATTTATCCACTTTTTTACTCTCTACGTCCAACTTATCAACCTTCTGGAAGCCACGTGGCAGCTTGTGTCCGCGTCGTCCGCGTTCGCCGCTGTAGTGCTCAAGGTCTTTGGCCTTCATTACAAGGTAGCGCTTACCTGAGTGAACCACAAGTGAATCGCCTTCAGAAACTACGCCGTAGTCGATAACAAACTCTTCCCTGGCCTGAAGTCGTGAGCCGGGGATGTTGATGATCTTATTGCCTTTACCTTTGGCTAACTCGGGAAGCTCGGCAATGGGGAAGACCAATAAGCGCCCTTCATTGGTGACGGCGGCGATCTGTGCATTGGCGTCATTGACCATTTTCGGGGAGAGGATCTTGGCGCCCTTGGGCAGTGAGACCACGGCCTTACCGGCACGGTTCTTGGTGTAGAGATCGCCAATTTTGCCGATAAAGCCATAGCCAGCATCGGTTCCCAGAAGGACTTTCTGGTCGTCTGCGCCCATGATTACATCGGTAAACAGTGCGCCGGAGGAGACGTTGAGTCGTCCGGTGGCGGGTTCTCCCTGTCCTCGCGCTGAGGGCAATGTGTGCCCGGCGAGGGCATAGAAACGACCGACGGAGTCTTGCAGGAAGACATTTTGATTACTGCGCCCACAGGCGGCGGAGAGGAATTTGTCGCCTGACTTGTAGCTCAGGGTAGTGGGATCTATATCGTGGCCTTTGGCGCCGCGTATCCAACCTTTATCCGAGAGTACTGCGGTAATGGGTTCGGCGGTGAGCAGGTCTTTTTCATTAAACGCCTGTGACTCCCCACGTGACACTAGGGGTGAACGGCGCTCGTCGCCAAATTCTTCGGCGGCGGCTTTAAGTTCTTTTTTGACCAGTGTTTTTAAACGTGTCTCTGAACCGAGAATCAATTCCAGTTCGGCTTTCTCTTTGGCTAACTCGTCTTGCTCGGCACGGATTCGAAACTCTTCAAGGCGGGCTAACTGACGCAACTTGGTGTCGAGAATATATTCCGCTTGAATATCCGAGAGACCAAAGCGGGCTATTAAGGCTGGCTTGGGTTCGTCTTCGGTGCGGATCAGATGAATCACTTCATCAATATTCAAAAAGGCGATCAGCAAACCGTCTAAGAGGTGCAGACGCTTGTCGACTTTTTCCAGACGGTAGCTTAGACGACGACGGGTGACGTCGGTGCGGAACAGCAACCAGTCTTTGATAATCTGGCGTAGGTTCATAACGCCTGGTTTGCCGTTAATACCAATGATGTTGAGGTTAACTCTGTAGCTTCTCTCGAGGTCACAGGTGGCAAATAAATGGTCCATCAGGGCTTCGAGATCAACGCGGTTGGAGCGCGGGGTGATAACTAGGCGAGTGGGATTTTCATGGTCTGACTCATCGCGCAGGTCTTCTACCATGGGCAATTTTTTGTTGCGCATCTGGGCGGCGATCTGTTCGAGAATCTTTGAGCCTGAGGCCTGAAATGGCAGTGCGGTGACGATAATATCCCCGTCTTCACGATTCCAGATGGCGCGCATTTTGATCGAGCCGCGACCGGTCTCATAGACGTTTTGAATGTCTTTTTGCGAGGTGATGATTTCGGCGTCGGTGGGATAGTCCGGCGCTTTAATAAACTCCATCAGCTCGGCAACGTCGGCTTTGGGGTTATCGAGCATATGTAAGCAGGCGCTCACTACTTCGTTGAGATTGTGAGGCGGGATATCTGTGGCCATGCCGACGGCTATGCCTGTGGTACCGTTAAGTAGCACATTGGGCACGCGGGCCGGGAGAATTTCCGGCTCGTCCATGGTGGCGTCAAAGTTGGGACGCCAGTTGGCGGTACCCTGGCCTAATTCCGAGAGCAGTGCGTCGGCATATTTGGAGAGCTTGGATTCGGTGTATCGCATGGCGGCAAATGATTTTGGATCATCTGCGGAACCCCAGTTGCCCTGACCGTCGACTAGCGGATAGCGGTAGGAGAATGGCTGGGCCATCAACACCATGGCTTCATAGGCGGCGCTGTCACCGTGGGGATGATACTTACCGATGACATCACCGACGGTTCGCGCGGATTTTTTGTACTTGGCGTTGGCTTTGAGGCTGAGCTCGCTCATGGCGAAGATGATGCGTCGCTGAACCGGCTTTAGGCCATCGCCAATATGCGGCAGTGCGCGGTCGAGGATGACGTACATCGAGTAGTCCAGGTAGGCCTGCTCAACATATTCGCTCATGGGTCGGCGTTCCAACCCTTCGCTATTAAAATTGACGATATCGTTCATCGTTTTTCCTATTTATAAAAACACTTAATTTACAAAGCTCTTAATTTATCAAAAAGCTAAAGATCGGCTATACCAGCCAGGTTGCCTTTGCTTTCGAGCCAGGTGCGACGGTCGGGGGCGCGTTTTTTCGCCAGCAACATGTCCATCATGGAGTCGGTGTTGTCATCCACATCCACGGTGAGCTGCACTAAACGGCGGGTGTCTGGGTTCATGGTGGTTTCGCGCAGCTGTAATGGGTTCATTTCACCCAGCCCTTTAAAGCGCTGCACATTGACCTTGCCGCGTTTGTTCTCGGCTTCAATGCGGTCGAGGATGCCCTGCTTTTCCGATTCATCGAGGGCGTAATAGACTTCTTTGCCGACATCGATGCGGAACAGTGGCGGCATGGCAACATAGACATGGCCGGCAGTGACTAGAGATCGGAAGTGACGGACAAATAGTGCGCAGATCAGAGTCGCAATATGCAGTCCATCGGAGTCGGCATCGGCGAGGATGCAGACCTTGTGATAGCGCAGTTTGTCGAGATTTTCGATGGCTGGATCTATGCCCAGAGCCACGGAGATATCGTGGACTTCCTGAGAGCCGAGGATCTCTTGGGAGTCTACTTCCCAGGTATTTAGGATCTTGCCACGCAGGGGCATGATCGCTTGGTTTTCACGGTTGCGGGCCTGCTTGGCAGAACCGCCAGCTGAGTCACCCTCAACGAAGAATATTTCACAGCGCTCTGGCTCGCCACTGGAACAGTCGGCCAGCTTACCCGGCAGTGCTGGGCCTTGAGTAATCTTTTTGCGCACCACTTTTTTGCTCGCACGCATGCGGCTCTGGGCGCTGTAGATACAGAGTTCGGCGAGTTTCTCGGCCTCTTCTGTGTGCTGATTGAGCCACAGGCTGAAGGAGTCTTTAACCACGCCGGAGACAAAGGCCGCGGCCTGTCGCGATGACAGTCGATCTTTGGTCTGACCGGAGAACTGAGGATCTTCAAGCTTTGATGAAAGCACAAAACTACAGCGATCCCAGATATCGTCTGGGGTCAGTTTGACGCCTCGGGGTAGCAGGTTTCTGAATTCACAGAACTCGCGCATGGCATCCAATAGACCCGTACGCAGACCGTTGACGTGGGTGCCGCCCTGAGGTGTGGGGATAAGGTTAACGTAACTCTCTTGCACCAGATCACCACCATCGGGCATCCACTGCACGGCCCAGTCGGCGGCTTCATTAGCTGCAGAATAGGTACCGATAAACGGTGTGGCGGGCAATACATCCCAGCCTGCCAGAGATCCAGACAGATAATCCTGCAGACCATCCTGATAGTGCCACTCTTCGCTCTCGTCGCTATTTTCGTCGTAGAAACTAACGGTTAAACCACTGCAGAGTACCGCTTTGGCCCGCAAAACATGGCGCAGACGCAGGAGTGAAAACTTAACCGAGTCGAAGTAAATGGGGTTGGGCCAGAAACGCAGTATGGTGCCTGTATTGCGCTGACCGCAGCTGTCGATCACTTGCAGATCTGTGGTCTTGTCGCCATTGGCAAAGGTGATCTGATGTACGCTGCCACCGCGCTTTACAGTCAGCTCAAGCTTGTCCGACAGGGCGTTGACCACCGAGACACCAACGCCATGAAGGCCACCGGAGAACTGGTAGTTTTTGTTCGAGAATTTACCACCGGAGTGGAGGGTCGAGAGGATCACCTCTACACCTGGGATGCCCTGCTCTGGGTGAATATCCACGGGCATGCCGCGGCCATCATCACAGACTGAGAGGGAGCCATCTTTATGCAGGGTCACATCAATGCGACTGGCATGTCCGGCGAGGGCTTCATCGACACTGTTGTCGACAACCTCTTGGGCCAGGTGATTGGGACGGCTGGTGTCGGTGTACATTCCCGGGCGCTTGCGCACCGGGTCTAGTCCGGTGAGAACTTCAATATCTTCTGCGTTATATGTGCTCATACGCCCTACAGGTCAGGTTGTAATTGTGGGTTGCTTGGAACCGTCGACAGCAAGAACTGGTGGATGATTTCCAAGTGTCGATGATAATCAATAAAGCTGTGATCACCACCGGATTCGAGAATTATTTTGCAGCCTTGGTAGCGCTGCTCGGCATCACGATAATCAAGCACTTCGTCACCGCTTTGCAATAGCACCAGGTAATTATTTGTATTTTTTATCGCCGTTGGGTCCCAGCGCTGGTATTCAGCTATGTGGTGTTCTTCGAAGAACCAGGTTTCACCACTGTGATAGTTGCTGTTTTCGCCGAGCCATTTGTCCAAACCACGAGCTGGGCTGACCGCTGGATTGATCAGCACTGCGCCTATAGCAAACTCAGCATACCGCTCAGCCAAACAGCTGGCATAAAAGCCGCCCATGGAGCTGCCAATGACAAATACGGGCTCTGGCAGACGCGCCTCAACTATCTCGCATAACAGCGCCATAGCCTGATCAGCGTAAGGTGGCAGCGAGGGACAAATAAACTCTATTCCAGGGGCATTTTGCTTGAACCACTGCTGGGTCTGCTGCGCCTTCGCGGACTCTGGCGAACTGTTGAACCCATGTAAATAAAGCAGCGTTGGCATTGACGGCAATCTGTTTTTTGGAAGGCGACATTATAGCCAAAGCTATGGCGTTAGGGTCGATTGATTGCGCGGAAAATGTACAGCTAGTATTGAGAGGGGTGATTAATAACCCGCACAGCTGCGATCGCACTGCTGGGCAAAATCTTTAAGGAATTCGACGCCTGTATCAAGGCTGCCGTCGTCATGTAAATCCAGCCAGCGATAGCCGGGAGGTTTGTCGGCGAGACCAAAGTCATGGCTGTGCTGCTCGAATTGAACACAGCTCGAGGGTGTTGAGTAGACTGGGATCTCTCCCCAGAGACTGTCGTGGTGCTGATGGACATGACCTGTGACTACAGCCTTGACCTGGCCATGGACCGCAAGCAGGTCGTAGAGACGCTGATGATTGTCGATCTGTTGCTGGTCGAGCCAGGCGGAATTAACCAGCACTGGGGAGTGATGCACTGCCACTAAGACAAACTTGCCGGCTAGTTGTTTTAGACCCTGCTCGGCGAATTGAAGTTCTGCCTCAGAGAGGTGCCCGCCGGGCTGACCTACTGTGGAGCTATCTAATAAAAGTATGCCCCAGTCGCCAGTTTGATAAATGCGCACTCGCGGGAAGGCTGTCAGATTGGCCTCCATGGCCTCGAGGCTATCGTGATTGCCGGGCAACCACAGTGCCTGGCGCTGCTTTTCTGCGAGGGTTTTATTCAGCAGTTGGTAAGCACCGGGCTGATAATCGCTGGCCAGATCGCCGGTGAGGAGTAATAAGTTGTCGGCGCGGCCCTGATCTTCTGAGGTTTGTAGGGCAGCTTTAAAACTCTCAAAGGTGGTAACACCGCCGAGGGTTTCCTGCTCGCTTGCACCCAGGTGCAAATCAGTGATTTGGGTTATATGCACTGTACTCATGAAATCTCTCGCGCTGCCTTACTGTCAATTTACTGTCACTTTATTGTTTAAAGGGACACTTTTACTTTGCTCATGCCATGACTTAAACCATGAGCTAAAAGATCACTTAAAAACATGTTCCACTGCCATTTTTCATCCGGTGCCTGCATTGACGATTTTTCTGCCAGCTCCCAGGGTATAGTTCTGTCGCTGCACCATTCCACCACTTCAGCCATTTTCGCGTCGTGATAAATACGCACTTTAATCTGAATCTCTGGCAACCACTCTGGTCTTGCACTCTCGGCAGAGATAGTTAAAAGGTGTGTATAGCGCGTAACCTCATCTGTACGAATATGCATACCACTCTTCGACTCATGGGTGAAATCAACGCTAATACTTTGCCCCAGCTGCGGTGGTCCCGGCATCAGTCGCAGCAGGCGCACGTAGTTGAGCTCACACTCGCCGTGTAGGCGCTGTAGGTTGTGTCGTTGACGGCGGCGTTCAGATACTGACAAAGTCGTTACTCGCTGGTCGTGATGCAGTTAACTTTTTCACTTTAGTGGCTCTTATTAGGCTGATATTCAAGACTCAAGTCTCAACCGCTGGTGGTTTAATTGTAGCCAAAACAATGCGACTGACATGGCAGCGCTGTTGAGAAGGCCCTGTGAAAACGCGTCCATGGTCTCGTCATAGGACCAAACTTGGAGCAAAATATCTTCGTTCTCGCCATCTACCCCAAAGATTCCACCGCGCTCGCCAAGATCCGCAAGGCCACAGAAGAGATGCATTTTTTCGTCTGTGCCCCCCGCGCTGACCAAATAATCGCAGATCGGCAGCAGTTTTTCCACTTCGACACCGCTCTCTTCTTGCAACTCTCTAACTGCAACTTGCTCGGGGGTCTCACCCGGCTCAATCATGCCGGCGATAACTTCATACTGCCAGGGTCCACGAACTTCATTTAGCGCGCCTGGTCGAAACTGTTCGATTAGGCCAACCCGATGATTGCGGGGATCGTAAAGCAATACGCCCACCGCATCGCCACGCTGAAATAGCTCGCGACGCAGGGGTTTGCTCCAGCCGCCGCCAAACAGTCGGTGCTCAACAGTCATTCGAGTCATTTTAAAAAAGCCCTGAAACACTGTCTCGGTAGATTTAAGCCGATAGTCCGAAGGGCCAAAGCGGTGTTTTTTGTCCATTGTCTTTGAATTACTCTCTAATTAAGACTAGTTATGTCTAGTTGGAATATCTTTTACGTTTGATCTTAAACTATTTGATCATTTAAAACGTCTAATCATAAGTTACGCAAGATGCACTAAATTGGTGCCTGATCATCAAAGACAGGGTATGCCTTAGAAGTAAACCTGCTAAACTAATCCCGTCCAAATGGAGGTCATATGCACATTGTTAAAAAACATTTTTTGATTGCTGCTGTCGCTTTTTTAGCCCCACAGTTAGCGGTCTCTGACTCGCTTGTCGATATATACGAAAGTGCCCTGGAAAACGATCCTGTGTTGAGAGCCGCAAGAGCTACTTTTAATGCCGATCGCGAAGGTAAAAACATTAGTCGTGCAGCGCTGCTGCCGCAATTATCTATATCCGGCGAATACAAAGAATCTGAAACCAACGATAGCTCTCCGCTATTTGGCACTGCCGGCACCATTGATAGCGACGGCGCCTCTTACAGCGCCTCGCTGAGTCAGGCTATTTTCGATATGCCCTCGTGGTACCGCTTCCAAGGCAGTAAGTCTCTGAGTGAAAGTGCCAGAGCGCAGTTCGCCGCCGACCAACAGAGCCTCATTATTCGCGTCAGCGATGCTTACTTTAATGTGTTGCGTGCCTACGACAATATGCAGACACGCAATGCTGAAGAGCGCGCTATTCAGCGTCAACTAGAGCAGACACGTGAGCGTTTCGAAGTGGGCCTGCTACCCGTTACGGATGTTCACGAAGCTCAGGCAGTCTACGATGATGCTGTGGTAAACAGTCTCGAAGCCCAGGGCGCATTGAATATTGCCTTTGAGC